>ERZ777003.1304-NODE-1304-length-38839-cov-7.308839_pt1 | contig 38839 bp, 42 predicted proteins | sample MGYA00374956_ERZ777003 | MGnify/ENA primary metagenome ERZ777003 (study PRJEB29302, sample SAMN06268252) | bioreactor metagenome | isolation source: Joint BioEnergy Institute, California, USA | place: USA:Joint BioEnergy Institute, California, USA | collected... | reverse complement strand
GCACAGCCATCGGCTCGGGCGCCGAGGCCCCGGCGGGCAGGCCGCCACGCCGTCGCCAGGCCTCCGCGGGTGCTGCCCCGCCAGCTTCGGCCGTCCCGCCGCAGGACGAACGCCGCCGCGGCCGCCGCGCGCTGCCGCTGTCTGGCGGCGCAGGGCGGGTAAGCGGTCCGGTGCCGCTCGCCGCCGGGATGCCCGAGGCGGAGGCGTGCGCACCATGACCGCAACGGCCAGCTCCCCCTCCTCTCCGGCGGCGGCCCCCAGTGTCCCGGCGCGGCTGCTGCGCGGGGCCGTGCGGGCCTACCAGTACACCTTGCGCCCGCTGATCGGCGCGAATTGCCGCTTCTACCCGCATTGCAGCGACTACGCGCTGGAGGCGCTCGCCGTGCATGGGGCCCTGCGGGGCAGCGTGCTGACCGTGCGCCGCATCCTGCGCTGCAACCCCTGGCATCCCGGCGGCTGGGACCCGGTCCCGCCCAGGACCGGCGCCTCCTCCTCCGTCTCCGACCCTTCCTCGCCGAAAGGCTGAGCAGATTCCGAACATGGACCAGAAGCGCCTCTTTGCGGCGATCGCGATCTCGATCGGCATCCTGCTGATCTTCCAGACCTACCTCGCCCCGCCCCCGCCGCCCGCGCCCTCCACGGTCGCCGAGGCGACCGCGCCGGGCCAGCAGCAGCAGGCGGAGACGGCCGCGGTGCCAGCCGGCCCGTCCGGCTCCGCGGCGCCGGGCGACCGGGGAGGCTCGCCCGCCGCCAGCACGGCGGCCCGCCCGCCGGCCCAGAGCCTGGCGATCGACGCGCCGCGCGTGCAGGGCAGCATCAACCTCCGCGGCGCCATGCTCGATAGCCTGGTGCTGAAGGACTACCACGAGACAGTTGAGCGGGGCTCGCCGCTGGTGCGGCTGTTCGCGCCGCGCGGCGGGCCGCAGCCCTATTTTGCGCAATGGGGCTGGACCGCGGTCGATGGCCGCACCCGCGTGCCGGATTCCGAGACCGACTGGCAGGCCTCGGGCGGCCCGCTCTCGCCCACCAATCCCGTGACGCTCACCTGGGACAACGGCCAGGGGCAGGTCTTCGAGATCGTGCTCCGGGTGGACGAGAACTTCATGTTCACCGCCGAGCAGCGGGTGCGGAACAACTCAGGGGAGCCGATCCAGGTCCTGCCCTGGGCGCGCGTGCGCCGCGAGGCGACGCCGCACACCCAGGGCTACTACATCCTGCACGAGGGCTTCACCGGCGTCGTCGGTGGCCGCCTGCACGAGATGACCTACCCGAACGCCAAGTCCGAGGCGCAGAAGACACGGGGCGCGGCGTTCGAGCAGGAGTCGCAGGGCGGCTGGGCTGGGTTCACCGACAAGTACTGGCTGGCCGCCCTGGCCCCGGCGGACCAGGCGGTCGCCAGCCGCTTCGCCTACCGCTACGCGCCGGACGGCGGGCAGGACCGCTGGCAGGTGGACCTCGTGCCGGCCGGCGCGCAGACCGTGGCGCCCGGGGCGAGCGCGCAGCTCGCCACCCGCCTCTTCGCCGGGGCGAAGGAGGTGCACCTCCTCGACAGCTACAGGGACCGCCTCGGCCTGCCGGACTTCGACAAGGCAATCGACTTCGGCTGGTTCTACTTCCTGACCAAGCCGTTCTTCTATCTGCTGGACTGGCTGTTCCGGCTGTTCGGCAACTTCGGCGTCGCGATCCTCGCCTTCACGCTGCTGGTCAAGCTGGCCTTCTTTCCGCTGGCGAACAAGGCCTACCACAGCATGGCGCGGATGAAGGCCCTGGCGCCGAAGATGCAGGAGATCCGGGACCGCTACAAGGACGACCCGGCCAAGGCGCAGGCCGAGATGATGGCGCTCTACCGGTCGGAGAAGGTGAACCCGGCCTCGGGCTGCCTGCCGATCCTGATCCAGATCCCGGTCTTCTTCGCGCTCTACAAGGTCCTCTTCGTCACCATCGAGATGCGCCACCAGCCCTTCTTCGGCTGGATCCGCGACCTCTCGGCGCCCGACCCGACCAACCTGTTCAACCTGTTCGGGCTGATCCCCTGGGACCCGCCGGCCTTCTTCCACCTGCCGGCCTGGGCGCTGATCATGGGCGTGACGATGTGGCTGCAGCAGCGCCTCAACCCGCAGCCGCCCGACCCGATCCAGGCCAAGGTCTTCCAGTGGATGCCGGTGCTCTTCACCTTCATGCTGGCGAGCTTCCCGGCCGGGCTGATCATCTACTGGGCGTGGAACAACCTGCTCTCCATCGCGCAGCAGTGGTACATCATGCGCCACGACCGCGCCGCCGCGGCCGCCGCGAAGAAGGGAGCGCTGCCGGCGCCCGCCGCCGCAGGGAAGGCGGAGGAGAAGCGCAAGAAGGAAGACGCGCGGGTGTGAGCACCCCCGGTGCCCGGACCCTTCCGGCCGGCGGCCTCGCCGAGGCGCGCGACGAGGCCGAGCGCGCCGCGCTGATCGAGGCGGGGCGCCGCCTCTTCGCCCGGCCCTGCCGGTTTTTCCATGCCGCCCAGCGCCTCGACCAGCTCCCCCCGCCGCGCGGGGCGGAGGTGGCGTTCTGCGGTCGCTCGAATGTCGGCAAGTCGAGCCTGGTGAATGCGCTGACCGGCCAGCGGACGCTGGCGCGCGTCTCCAACACGCCGGGCCGGACGCGCCAGCTCAACTTCTTCGAGATCGAGGCGCCGCCGGGCGAGGATCGCCTCGTCCTGGTGGACATGCCGGGCTACGGCTACGCGCAGGCGCCGAAGGACATCAAGGCCGACTGGCAAGGGGTGATGTTCGACTTCCTGCGCGGCCGCCCCAATCTGCGCCGCGTGCTGCTGCTGCTCGACGCGCGGATCGAGACCAAGCCCTCCGACCGCGCGGTGATGGAGCTGCTCGACAAGGCTGCGGTTGCCTTCCAGATCGTGCTGACCAAGGCCGACGCGCTGCGGCCGGAGGCGCTGGCCAGGCGCCGCCAGGAGGCGGAGGCGCTGGCGCGAGCCCACACCGCGGGGCATCCGCTGGTTCTGGCGACCAGCAGCCGGACCGGAGAGGGGGTCGAGGCGCTGCGCGCGGAACTGGCCGCGCTCGCCGCGCCGGCGGAGGGGTGAGGCGCGCGGGATATCGTTACGCACGGAGAATTCAATCTTTGCGACGTTGAAAAAATAATCATTCCGCTCAAAGATTGGCCTCACCCCCGGCCGTCGGACCTCCCCCCATGCGTGACGCTCGCCCGGTGCGATCCGCCCTGATGCCGCTGCTGTGTGGCCTGGCGGCGCTGCTGTCCCTGCCGTCGCTCCCCGCTGCTTGGGCAGCAGGTCAGGATACGTCGGGGCAGGTGACGACGGCGGCGCGGAGTGAGGCCGTGGGGTTGCCGACGACCGGCGCGCGGCGGCGCGCGGAGCGGCCGGGGTCCGGCGCCGCCGCGGCGAGCGCCGCCACGGCGGGCGCCGTCACGGGCGGGGCGTCCAGCTTCGCCGTGCCGGGCCCCCGGCTCGACCCCGGCAGCAGCAGCGCGGTGGTGGGCCGGGTGTCGCTGACGCTCGACGCCGTCGCGACCGCCCGCGGGCCGTCCGTGCCGGCGACCTGGTCGGTCCTCGCCCTCGGCGATCCGCCACGGACCGTCTTTTCGAGCCACGGCAAGGTCCGTCCCACGGTGCATCTCGGCCCGGGCCGCTACGAGCTTCGGGTCGCCTACGGTGCGGTGCGGCTCAACGAACAGTTCGAGATCCCCGTGGATGCCCCCGCCGCGCGGGAGGTCCGCCGCGTGGTCCTCAATGCCGGCACCCTGGTCCCGACCGCGAGCCTCGCCGCCGGCGCGCCGCCGCTCGACGGGCAATGGTCGGTGGCCGTCGAGGCGGTGCCGGAGCGGCGCCCCGGCGACATCATCGCCACCAGCACGGCGCGCGAGCCGGTGTTCCACCTCCCCCCGGGGCGCTACCGGCTGCACTTCCAGTCAGGCCAGGTGCGGGCGGAGGCGGTGGTGCGTCTTGCCGCCGGCCGCACGGTGTATCCGCGGCTCGTGCTCCGCGCGGCGGACATCACGCTGGTCTCGCTGCGCGACGGCCGGCCGCTGCTCGGGGTGCGGTGGCAGGTGTTCGAGCGGCCGCGCGGGGGTGGCCCGATCAGCGATGCGCCGCTCGCGGACAGCGCGGCGCCGCGGGCGCGCTTCGTGCTGCCCGCCGGGAGCTACGTCGCCCGGGTGCTGGCCGATGGCCGCTGGTACGAGCAGCTCTTCGCGATCGCCCCCGGCACGGTGCGCGAGATCCCGCTGGCGCTCCCCTGATCGCGCGCCTGGGCAGGCGGGAGGCAAGGCCGTCCGCCGCCTCGCCGGGACGCCGCCGGGCCGCTTGACCGCTCCGGGCGCGGCCCTTAGACGCGGCGCGCGACCCTCGGGGGAAGGACGCCACGCCGATGAATGACTCCGCGCGCGACCAGGTGGCGATGCTGGCCGGCGCTCTCCCGTTCCTCAAGCGCTACGACGACCAGATCGTGGTGGTGAAGTACGGCGGCCACGCCATGGGCGAGGAGGAGACCGCCCTCCGCTTCGGCCGCGACATCGCGCTGCTCGAGCAGGTCGGCGTGAATCCCGTCGTGGTGCATGGCGGCGGGCCGCAGATCAACGCCATGCTCAAGCGCCTCGGCGTGAAGTCCACCTTCGTGCAGGGCCTGCGCGTCACCGACGCCGAGATGCTCGACGTGGTCGAGATGGTGCTCGCCGGGCCGGTCAACAAGCAGATCGCGGAGGCGATCACCCGCGCCGGCGCGATCGCCGTTGGCATCTCCGGCAAGGACGGCGGGCTGATCCGCGCGCGCAAAGTGGTGCGCACCGTCCGGGATCCGGAGAACGGTGCCGAGCAGGCGCTCGACCTCGGCTTCGTCGGCGAGCCGGAGCGGGTGGACACCCGCGTGCTGGAGCTGATGATCGGCGCTGACATCGTGCCGGTGGTGGCGCCGGTCGGCGTCGGCGAGGACGGGCAGACCTACAACATCAACGCCGACACGGTCGCCGGCGCGATCGCCGGCGCACTGCGTGCGGAGCGCCTGCTGCTGCTGACCGACGTGCCGGGCGTGCTCGGCCCGGACGGGACCCTGGTGCCCGAGATGACGGTGGCCGAGGTGCGCGCCGGCATCGCGGCCGGCTGGATCTCCGGCGGCATGATCCCGAAGGTCGAGACCTGCATCTACGCGATCGAGCGCGGGGTGCGCGGGGCAGTGATCGTGGATGGGCGCGTGCCGCACGCGGTGCTGCTGGAGCTGTTCACCGACGGCGGGGCGGGCACGCTGATCCGGCCCTGAGCCGAGCAGCGGGTGGACCTGGCGGCCGGCGGGCGGCGGGCGGCGTTGACAGGCCCGCGCCTGCATGCATCGTCCGCGCCGCCGTTGCCGCCGCCGGCGCGCGCCGGCACCTCCACGCTCGCATGACGGGACCGCTGCCACGATGGACATCGCCAGTCTTCAGACCCGCATCGAGGCGCTCTGGGCGCGCCGCGACCAAATCTCGCCGGCCACCGGCGGGGAGGACCGCGCGGCGATCGAGACCGGGCTCGAACTGCTCGATTCCGGCCAGGCGCGCGTGGCGGAGGCCGACGGGAAGGGCGGCTGGAAGGTCAACCAGTGGCTCAAGCAGGCGGTGCTGCTTTCCTTCCGCCTGACCGATTCGGCGCCGATGGACACGGCGGCCGGCGCTTATGACAAGGTGCCGCTGAAGTTCCAGGGCTGGGGCGAGAACCGCTTCCGCGCGGCCGGCTTCCGAGCCGTGCCCGGCGCGGTGGTGCGCCGCGGCGCCTTCATCGGGCGCAACGTGGTGCTGATGCCCTCCTTCGTGAACATCGGCGCCTATGTGGACGAGGGGACGATGGTGGACACCTGGGCCACCGTCGGCTCCTGCGCGCAGATCGGGAAGAACTGCCACCTGTCGGGCGGCGTGGGCATCGGCGGCGTGCTCGAGCCGCTGCAGGCCAACCCGGTGATCATCGAGGACGACTGCTTCATCGGCGCGCGCAGCGAGGTGGCCGAGGGCGTGGTGGTGGAGCGCGGCAGCGTGCTCTCCATGGGCGTCTATCTCGGCGCCTCGACCAAGATCATCGACCGCGCGACGGGCGAGGTGTTCGTCGGGCGCGTGCCGGCCTATTCGGTGGTGGTGCCGGGGACGCTGCCCGGCAAGCCGCTGCCGGACGGGTCGCCGGGGCCGGGGCTCTACTGCGCGGTGATCGTCAAGCGGGTGGACGCGCAGACCCGGGCCAAGACCTCGATCAACGAACTGCTGCGCGACTGAGCCGCGCGTGGCGACCGATCCGCTCCCGCTGGCGCAGGCGCTGATCCGCTGCCGCTCCGTCACGCCCGCGGATGACGGGGCGATGGCGGTGCTGGAGGCGGCGCTGGCGCCGCTCGGCTTCACCTGCCACCGGCTGCGCTTCGGCGAGATCGAGAACCTGTTCGCGCGGCGTGGCGAGTCCGGGCCGCATCTCTGCTTCGCCGGGCACACCGATGTCGTGCCGGTGGGCGAGGCGGGGGCGTGGACGGCCGATCCCTTCGGCGGCGAGGTGCGCGACGGGCTGCTCTACGGCCGCGGCGCGACCGACATGAAGGGCGCGATCGCGGCCTTCGTGGCGGCGGTGCAGGACTTCCTTTCGGCACGACCCGGGGCGGCGGGCAGCCTCAGCCTGCTCATCACCGGCGACGAGGAAGGGCCGGCGGTGGACGGCACGGTGCGCGTGCTGGAATGGATGGCGGCGCAGGGCCAGATCCCCGACATGTGCCTGGTCGGCGAGCCGACCTCGCGCGTCAGGCTCGGCGATGTCGTCAAGATCGGCCGGCGCGGCAGCCTGAATGCGGCGATCACGCTGTACGGCGTGCAAGGGCACGTCGCCTATCCGCAGCGCGCGGACAACCCGGTGCACCGGCTGGTGCGCGTGCTGCACCGGCTGACCGCGCGGCCGCTCGACGAGGGGACGGAGTGGTTCGAGCCCTCCTCCCTGCAGGTGACGAGCGTGGATGTCGGCAACGCGGCGACCAACGTGATTCCGGCGGCGGCGCGGGCGCGGCTCAACATCCGCTTCAACGACCGCCACACGGGCGAATCGCTCACGCGGATGCTGCGCGCGGCGCTGGAGGCGGAGGGGGCGCGGTTCGACCTGGACGTCTCGATCTCGGGCGAGGCGTTCCTGACGCAGCCCGGGCCGTTCGTGGAGGCGCTGAAGCGCGCCGTGCGGCGCACGACGGGCGAGGAGCCGGTGCTCGACACCGGCGGCGGCACCTCGGACGCGCGCTTCATCGCGCGCTACTGCCCGGTGGCGGAGCTCGGCGCGGTCGGGACGACGATGCACAAGGTGGACGAGTGCACGCCGGTGGAGGAGCTGCGCGCGCTCGCCGGGCTCTACCGTGCGGTGATCGAGGAGGCGCTCGGCTGATCGGCCGGGCGCGCGCCGCCTACTCCTCCTCCGCCAGCAGCTTCGCCGCGGCGAGCAGCACGCGCTCGTAGCGCTCGCGCTCGCGCGCCGCGACCTCCGGCGGCCAGGGGCGGAAGCCCTCGCCGCTCTTGGTGCCGAGCTTCCCCTCGGCGACCAGCCGCGCGAGCGTCGGGCTCGGCTCGGTGTCGTTGCAGAGCGTGGGGTAGATGGCGCGGGCGGCGGCGAGCTGGGTTTCCAGCCCGGCCAGCTCCTTCTGCAGGATCGGGCCGGCGGCGACGTAGCGGAAGCCGAAGGCGTAGCGCACGGCGGCGTCCACGTCCTCCGCGGTCGCGAGGCCCTGGTCGATCACGGCGAAGGCCTCGCGCATCAGGGCGTGCTGGATGCGGTTGGCGAGGAAGCCCGGCACGTCGCGCGCGACGCGGATCGGCTTGCGGCCGAGCGCGGCCATGATGGCGGCGAGGCGATCGCAGGTCTCGGGATCGGTGTGCTCGCCGCGCACCACCTCAACGCCGGGGACGAGATGCGCGGGCAGGAAGAAGTGCAGGTTCGCCATGCGCGACCGCGTGGCGCAGCCCTCCGCGATGTCGGTGATGCGCAGGCCCGAGGAGTTGGAGCCGATGGGGACACCGGGCGGCACCAGCCGGTCCAGCTCGGCGAAGACGCGGCGCTTGAGGTCGAGATTCTCCGGCACCGCCTCGACGACGCAGGCGGCGTCGGCGAAGCCGACCTCCTCCAGCGCGGCGACGAGGAACAGGTGCTCCACCTTCTCGGGGTCGGCGCCGAGCTGGGCGAGCGAGGAACGCACGCGGTCGAGGCAGCGCGGCCAGGCGGCGCGTTCGGGCTCCACCCCGGTGACGCGCCAGCCGCCGGCGAGGAAGATCGCGGCGATGTCGCAGCCCATCAGCCCCTGGCCGATCACGACCGCATGCCGCGCGCCCTCGCCTTCCGCCTCCGTCGCCATCGTCGCCTTGCTCCGTCCGTTGTCCGTTCGGCCCGCATTCTGACGCGGCGGCGCGGCGAGGGCGAGGGGGCCGCGCGGCGGCTGGCTTGACGGCGTGCCTCCTGCGGCGGTTCATCGCGCCGGACAGCACGGAGGGCAGGCGGGCGATGACAGCGGACAGCGAAGCGACCGGGCCGCTGAGCGGCGTGAGGGTGCTCGATCTCAGCTCCTACCTCGCGGGGCCCTATGGCTGCACGCTGCTCGCCGATCTCGGCGCCGAGGTGATCAAGATCGAGGCGCCGCAGGGCGACCTGATGCGGCAGTACCCCTCGACCCTGGAGGCGGAGAGCCGGATGTTCCTCGGCGCCAACCGCGGCAAGCGCGGCGTGGTGCTGGATCTCAAGAAGCCTGAGGGCCTCGCGGTGCTGCACCGGATGGTCGAGGGGGCGGACGTGCTGGTGCACAATTTCCGCCCCTCCGTTCCCGACCGCCTCGGCATCGGCTACGAGCGGCTGCGCGCGATCAATCCGCGGCTGATCTGGTGCGCGCTGACCGGGTATGGCGAGACGGGGCCGCTGAAGGACAAGGCCGGCTTCGACCAGGTGCTGCAGGCCATGACCGGCATCTGCGTCTTCCAGGGCCAGCCGCGCGGGCAGCCGGAGATCGTCGCGGGCTCCGTCGTGGACTACTACACGGCGACGATGCTCGCCTATGCCGTGGCGGCGGCGCTCTACCGGCGCGAGCGGACCGGGGTGGGCGAGCGGATCGGCGTCTCGCTGATGCGGAGCGCGCTGACGCTGCAGGCCGGGCGTTTCGTCTGGGCGGAGGGGGAGCCGCGCGAGATCGGGCGCGACATGCGCTCCGGCGGGATCACGGGGCTGCATCCGACGAAGGAGGGGATGCTCTACCTCCAGGCCAACTCGGCGCATTTCTGGAAGGCGCTGTGCGAGCTGGTGGGGCTTCCGGATATGGCGGAGGACCCGCGCTACGACACCATCCGCAAGCGCGCGCAGCGCACCGACGAGATCGTGCCGCGGCTGCGCGAGGCGCTGAAGGCGCGCACCGCGCTCGAATGGGAGGCGCTGTTCGGCGAGCGCGTGCCCTGCGCCGCGGTGCGGACCATCGAGGACATGTTCGACCATCCCCAGGTCGTCGCCGAGGGCATGGTGGCCGAGTACGAGCATCCGAAGGTCGGGCGCTACCGCGGCCTCGGCAAGCCGGTGGTGTTCGGCGGCGGCTCCGGCCCGGCGCCCAAGACCGCGCCGCTGCTCGGCCAGCACACGGCGGAGGTGCTGGCGGAGCTCGGCTATACGGAGGAGGAGATCGCGCAGCTGCGCGGGCTCGGCGCGGTGGCGTAGCGCCGCCGCTGCGCCGGCAGGCGCGCGGGGAGACGCGAGGAGAGGGAGGACGAGGACCGATGCCGATCTACGCCCTGGAGGACCGCGTGCCCACCCTGCCCGAGGCCGGGCGCTTCTGGGTGGCGCCGGATGCGCATGTCATCGGCAGCGTCGTGCTCGGCGACGAGGTCGGAATCTGGTTCGGCGCCGTGCTGCGCGGCGACAACGAGACGATCGAGATCGGCGCGCGCTCCAACGTGCAGGAGGGCGCGCTGATGCACACCGATCCGGGCTTCCCGCTGCGCGTCGGCACCGGCGTGACCATCGGCCACCACGCCATCCTGCATGGCTGCACCATCGGCGACGACACGCTGATCGGCATGGGGGCGACGGTGCTGAACGGCGCGAGGATCGGGCGGAACTGCCTGGTCGGCGCCAACGCGCTGGTGACCGAGGGCAAGACGTTCCCGGACAACTCGCTGATCGTCGGCGCGCCGGCCAAGGTGGTGCGCGAGGTGGACGCGAAGATCCTGGAGATCATCCGCATCTCGGCGGAGTTCTACGTCAACAACTGGCGCCGCTTCGCCTCGGGGCTGCGGCGCATCGGCTGATCGGGGGAGCGCCCGCGCATGGCGGCCTCGCCGCGTCCGCTCGCGCCGATGCGCAGCAAGCTGTTCGTTCCGGGATCGCGGCCGGAATTCTTCGCCAAGGCGGTGGCCGGGGCCGCAGATGCGCTCTCCTTCGACCTGGAGGACGCGGTGGTGCCGGCGCGCAAGGCCGAGGCGCGGGCGGCGGTGGCGGCCTTCCTGCGCGGGGGCGCCGTGGCGCGTGCGCGCAAGATCGCGATCGTGCGCGTGAACGGCCTCCGCTCGGGCCTGTTCGAGGCGGATGTCGCCGCGCTGGTCGGGCCGGGGCTGGATGCGATCAACCTGCCGATGGTGGAGCGGGCGGAGGACATCCACGCAGCGTGCGCCGTGATCGCGCGGGCGGAGGAAGCGGCGGGCCCTCTCGCGCGCCCGATCGGCCTGCTCGCCAACATCGAGACGCCGCGCGGGTTGCGCCTGGCGGCGGAGATCGCGGCCGCCGATCCGCGCGTCGTCGGGCTGCAGATCGGCTACGGCGACCTGTTCGCGCCCTTCGGCATCGCGCGGGAGGAGGAGCACGCGCTGCAGTCCGTGCGCCTCGCGGTGCGCCTGGCGGCGGCGGAGGCGGGCATCCCCGCCTTCGACGGCTCGCTCGCTGCGGTCGCCCAGCCCGAACGCTGCCGCGCCGAGGCAGAGGCGGCACGGCGCCTCGGCTTCGCCGGCAAGAGCTGCATCCACCCGAGCCAGGTGCCGATCGTCAACGCCGTCTTCGTCCCGCGGCCGGAGGAGGTGGCCCGCGCGCGGCGGATCCTGGATGCCGCGCGGCAGGCGGAGGCCCGCGGCGTCGGCGCGGTCCTCGTGGACGGGCAGATGGTGGACGGGCCCTATGTCGAGAGCGCGCAGGCAGTGCTCGACCTGGCGGCGTCGTTCGGCCTGGGCGAGGAGGGGGCGACCTAGGGCCGCGAGGGCGGCTCGCGCCGCGCCGGCAGCACGCTGGCGTCGAGCGGCAGCACCGCGCCCATCCAGAGCGCGTGGTCGAGATGGTCCGCGCGCGGATCATCCGTCTCCGGGTGCACCAGCACCGTCAGGCCGCGCCGGTTCAGCATCAGCCAGGGGACCAGCGTGGGAAAGAGCGCGACCGGGAAGGCGATCTGGAACATCGCGCCGGGATGCGGCCCGACCGGCACGTCGTGCCAGCGGCCGAGGACCGCGGCGGGGAAGCGTTGCCCGACCTCGGCGCGCAGCCAGGCGGCGCGCTCGCGCGTCGTCGCCGGTTCGTAATAGACATGCGCGTGGTAGCCGGTGATGGCCTCGGGCGGGACGGCGCTCATGGCGCGACGATCCTCGCGCGACCGGACTTGCGCGGCAAGCACGGCGTCGCCGCTGGGCGCTCCGGCCCGGCCGTGCCTCGCCCTGTTGCGGCGTAGCGTCCGGCGCTATGGTCGGCGCAGCGCTTGGCAGGCCGCCGCAGGCCGGTCGCGGCGTGCCGTGGGGACAGGCAGCTCCGGACGCCCGGGGCGAGGGGAGGGGCGATGGCTGGACCGAGGACACTGCTGGAGAAGATCTGGGACGACCACCTGATCCTGGAGGAGGACGGGCAGTGCCTGTTGCTGGTCGGCCGACATCTCGCCCATGACGGCTCCTATCACGCCTTCTCGGCGCTCGAGGACCGCGGCCTGACGCTGCGCCGCCCGGACCAGACCTTCGCCACCCCCGACCACGGCGTGCCGACGGTGAGCCGCAACGTCGCGGACATCGCCGATCCCTCGCAGCGCCGCGTGGTGGAGGCGCTGCCGGTCAACGCGGCGAAATACGGCTTCACCCTGTTCGGCCTGAACGACCCGCGCCAGGGCATCGTGCACGTCGTCGGGCCGGAGCAGGGGGTGACCCAGCCCGGCCTGATCATCGTCTGCGGCGACAGCCATACCTCGACCCACGGGGCGCTTGGCGCGCTCGCCTTCGGCATCGGCGCCTCCGAGGTCGTGCACGTGCTGGCGACGCAGACGCTCTGGCGCAAGCGGCCGAAGACGATGCGCATCACCGTGGACGGGGAGCGGCCCGCGGGGGTGACGGCCAAGGACGTGATCCTCGCCATCATCGCGAAGATCGGCGCGAACGGCGGCACGGGATACGTGATCGAGTACGCCGGCTCCACCATCCGCGCGATGTCGATCGAGGAGCGGATGACGGTCTGCAACATGTCGATCGAGGCCGGCGCGCGCGCCGGCATGGTGGCGCCGGACGAGAAGACCTTCGAGTACCTCAAGGGCCGCCCCTTCGCGCCGCAGGGCGCCGACTGGGACGCGGCGCTCGCCTACTGGAAGACGCTGCCGACCGATCCCGGCGCGCGCTTCGACACGGAGGTCGCGCTGGACGCGACGACGCTCGAGCCGATGGTGACCTGGGGCAACAGCCCGGAGGACGCGCTGCCGGTGACGGGCCGTGTCCCCGACCCCGCCGACGCGGCCTCCGAGGTGCAGCGCGCCGCCTGGCGCGAGACGCTGGAGTACATGGGCCTTACGCCGGGGCAGCGGCTGACCGACATCGCCGTGGACCAGGTGTTCATCGGCTCCTGCACCAACGGCCGGATCGAGGACCTGCGCGCCGCCGCCGAGGTCGCGCGCCGCGGCAAGGCGGTGGTGCCGGCGATGGTCTCGCCGGGCTCGACCCAGGTGAAGCGCCAAGCCGAGGCGGAGGGGCTGGACCGCATCTTCAAGGAGGCCGGGTTCGAGTGGCGCGAGTCCGGCTGCTCGATGTGCGTCGGCATGAACGGCGACCTGGTGGGGGCCGGCAAGCGTTGCGCCTCGACCTCGAACCGCAACTTCCGCGGCCGCCAGGGCAGGGGCAGCCGCACCCATCTGATGAGCCCGGCGATGGCCGCGGCGGCGGCGCTGCGTGGCCGCATCGCCGATGTGCGCGACCTGGTGGCGGGAGGCTGAGCGCCATGATAGAGCCCTTCACGACCCTCACCGCCGTCGCCGCGCCGATCGACGCGCCGAACGTGGACACCGACCAGATCGCGCCGGCGCGCTTCCTCCGCCGCCCGCGCAAGGAGGGCTACGCCGACGTGCTGTTCCACGACCTGCGCTATTCGGCGTCGGGGGTGGAGCGGCCGGACTTCGTGCTGAACCAGCCAGCCTACCGTGACGCGCGCATCCTCGTCGCCGACCGGAACTTCGGCGGCGGGTCGAGCCGCGAGCACGCCGTCTGGGCGCTGGTGGACAGCGGCATCCGCTGCGTCATCGCGATCAGCTTCGGCGACATCTTCTGGGAGAACTCGGTCAAGAGCGGGCTGCTGCTGGTGCGGCTCGACGAGCCGAACGTCGCGGCGCTGCGTGGCCAGCTCCACGCCCAGCCCGGCGCGAAGGTGACGGTGGACCTGGAGCGCCAGTGCATCACCGGACCGGACGGGCGCGAACTGTCTTTCGAGATCGAGCCGGCCCGCAAGCGGCGCCTGCTGCATGGGCTGGACGAGATCGGCGTGACGAAGCGCCACGAGGCGGCGATCGGCGCCTTCGAGCAGGCCTACCGCGCGCGCCGGCCCTGGCTGTTTCGCCACGGCGCGGCGCAAGCGGGATAGGGCTGCCGGCGCGATCGCGCGCCAAGCCGTTCTCTTGCCGGCGTGAGACGGCGGAACTGAAAAAGCGCCTCGCACATCGGTGTGGCGAGGCGCTGGGATGCCCGAGGTGCAGGCAGCGGTGTGCCCCGCCGCCGCTCGCTGGCTATTGCTGGACCAGGCCGAGCGTCCTCAGCGCCTCGCGCTTCTCGCGCCAGTCGCGGTGGACGCGCGCGGTGAACGCCTCGCGGCCTAGGTGGATGACCGGTTCGCGCAGGCGCGTCATGGTCGCGCGGAACGCCTCCGTGCCCATGCCCTGCTCGCAGCCGCGCTCGAGCCTGGCGAGGATCTCGGGCGGCGTGCCGCGCGGGGCGAAGACGCCGTTCATCGGCGGCAGGACCGTCGGCAGGCCGAGTTCCTGCGTGCTCGGGACATCCGGCGCGCCTGGGCTGCGGCGCTCGTTGAACACGAGGAGCAGGCGCAGCGGCTTGCCCTGCACGCCCCCGACGGTGAGGTTGGCGAAGTCGAGGCGCCCGGCGAGGAGTTCCGGGATGATTGCCGCCTCGCCGCGGAACGGGATGTCCACGACCTGCAGGCCGCGTGCGCGCAGCACCAGCGCGGCCGAGACGTGCCCGACGCTGCCGGTGCCGAACTGCCCGTAGGTGAGGGCGCCCGGCCGCGCCTGCGCCGCCGCGAAGACGTCGGCGATGGAGCGGTAGGGCGAGTCCTCGCGCACACCGAGGCCGAGGACGTTCTCGAACACCTGGCAGACGAACTCGAACTGGTCCGGGTGCAGCGTGACGCCGCGCGTCACGTGAGGCGCGGCGGTGATCGGCGTGACCGGACCGAAGCCGATCGTGTAGCCATCCGGCCGCGCCTGCGCGACCGCCTGGGCGCCGAGCACGCCCGCGGCGCCGTCGCGGTTGACGACGACGAAGCGGGCGGAGAGCGTCTCCGACAGCGCGCCGGCGGTGGCGCGAGCGATGGTGTCAACGATGCCGCCCGCCGCCCAACCGACGATCACCTGCACCGGACGGTCAGGCCACGCCGTGTCCGCGGCCTGCGGGGCAGGTGCCTGCGCCCGCGCCGCGAACGGCGCGAGCAGCAGGCCCGCCAGGAGGGCGACGCGCGCGCGCATCACTTGCCGAGCAGCTTGCGCGCGATGAGGACCTTCTGAATCTCCGTCGTTCCGCCGCCGATCTGCGCGTGGCGCAGCAGGCGGTAGAAGTAGGTGAGCGGCAGCTCCAGCGTCTCGCCCATGGCGCCGTGCACCTGGATGGCGCTGTCGAGCACGCGCGCGCCCCACTCGCCGGAGCAGAGCTTCACCACCGCGGCCTCGGCCCGCACGTCCTCGCCGGCGTCGGCGCGCGCGGCCATCTCGTAGGTCATGGAGCGCAGCGCGGTGATGTCCACGTGCATGTCCACCAGGCGCCACTGGATCGCCTGGCGGTCGGCGATGGGGCGGCCGAAGGTGACGCGCTGCTTCGCCCATTCGATGGACATGTCGAGCGCACGCTGCATCTTGCCGATCGCGTAGGGCCCGCGCAGCAGCCGGTCGTGGATCGTGAGCCAGCGCTGGCCCAGGTAGAAGCCCTTGCCGACCTCCCCGAGCACGTTCTCCGGCCCGAGGCGGACGTTGTCGAAGTGCACCACGTACTGCGCCGAGCGCGGCCCGAGCCAGGTCGCGATGCCGGAGGTCTCGATGTTCACGCCCGGCGTGTTGCGCTCGAAGACGAACATGGTGATGCCGCCCCGCTGGCGCTTCTCCGGGTCGGTCACCGCCTGCACCATCATGATGTCGCTCTCGTGCGCGTTCGAGATCCACATCTTGGTGCCGTTGAGGATCCAGCCGTCGCCGTCGCGGACCGCGCGCGTCTGCATCATGCCGCCGGGGTCGGAGCCGGCGTTGGGCTCCGACTGGCCGAAGCAGGTGGTCTTCTCGCCCTCGATGACCGGCTTGAGGAACCGCTCGATCTGCTCGCCCTTGCACTCGTAGAGGATGTTGGCGACGTTGGCGAATGGGAACGGGACGGCGCAGTAGTTGAACTCCTCGAGGATCACGCACTGCGCGAGCATCCCGAGGTTCGATCCGCCGTACTGCTCCGGCACCATCAGGTACCAGAGGCCGGAGTCGCGCGAGAGCTTGATCAGCCGATCCACGATCTTCTGGTCGAAGACCGAGCGCAGGTTGGAGATCGGCGGCAGGCCATAGGCGTGCCGCGGGCTCGCGAGGTATTCGCGCTCCAGCGGCATCAGCTCCTCGCGCACGATGCGGCGCGCGAGGTCGCGGTACTCGACGATTTCAGGCGGCAGGACGTAGCCTGCCTGGCCCGGGTTGACGGCGTGGGTGTCCATTTCTCTCTCGCGCGCCTCTTCTTGCGTAGTCGGTCAGGCCAGGGTGGCGAGCTGCCGGGCCTGGATCTTCTCCAGCGACATCAGCCGGTCGAACAGGGCGCCGGCCTGGTTGTGCGCATTGCCGGCCTCCAGGCAGCCCTGGAACTTCTCGAACAGCTCCGAGTCGGAAAGTGGGAGTTCCGCGTGGCCGGTGGCGTGGCGCACTTCGGGTCCCTTCAGCGTGATGCCGGAGGTCAGCGCGACCGTCACCTGGTCGAAGGGCGCTGCGCCGGAGCCGTCCGCCATGTACTCCGTGGTCGTGTCGATCGCGACGCGCGGGATCAGCGACTGGATGTCGGGGCGCTGCACGAAGGAATCGGTCAGCTCCGGCAGGCCGACGCGCTTGGCGACGAGCGCGCTGCTCATCGCGAACTCCATGCTGAACTTCGCTTCCAGGCCGGTCTTCGGGCGATGGTTGCGCAGGATGGTGGCGTAGCGGTCGCTGATGGAGACGCGGATCTCCTTCACCTCCTCGCTCTTCACCGGGTTTTCCTTGAACAGCTCGATCGCGCCGTCGATCGCCCGGTGGGTGCAGTAGCAGGTCGGGTACTTCTTGATGGAAAGGCCCTCGGTGAGGATCTTCCACTCCTTGCCGAGCGCCTTCGGCTCGCTCGTGCGGTCCACCTCGCCGTGCTGCGAGACGGCGGAGAGGAAGCCCTGCGGGTGCTCCAGCGCGTCGAGGTGCGAGGTGAAGCCCGCCTGCGCCAGCCGCGCCGCGATCACGCCCGAATGGGCCGAGCGGCCGGCGTGGAAGGGCTTCGTCATGGTGCCGAAATTCGCCATCAGCCCGGCGCTCTGCGAGGCGCCGAGGGCGATCGCCATCGCCGCCTTCGTCGCATCCAGCTTGCGCAGCGAGGCGCAGGCCGCGGCGGCGGCGATGGCGCCGAAGATGCCGGTCGGGTGCCAGCCCTTGACGTGGTGGAAGCCCTGGTCGCGCCAGACCAGCTCCGCCCAGGTCTCGTAGCCTGCCAGGTAGGCGGCGAGCATCTCCTCGCCCGAGGAGCCGAGCGCCTCGCCCTCGGCGAGGATCGCCGGGACCAGCACCGTGCTCGGATGGCCACGGAGCGCCACGTCGTCGAAGTCGAGCGCGTGGCCGGCCACGCCATTCACCCACGCCGCCTCCGGCGCCGGTGCGCGCAGGTCGGAGAAGTAGAGCGTCGCCTCGCCCGACGGCCCGCCGATGCCGAGCGTCTTGCGCAGGATCTGCACCGCGTCCTCGTCGCGCCCGGCGATCATGGTGCCGATGCAGTCCACGAAGCCCATGCGCGCGATCTTCACCGCCTCGGGCGGAATCTTCGCGTAGGTGAGGCCGGCGACGAACTCGCCGAGCGCCTTGGTGAGTGGCATGGCCGTTTCCCTCCGTTCGTCCTAAGCCGCCTTGAGCTTCTCACGCAGCGCCCGCAGGCTTCCGCCCATCTTGACGCTGCCCGGCAGCGGGTGACCGACGATGTCCTCCGCGAGCTGCGCGCACTCGATCAGCTTGTCGAGGTCAATGCCGGTCTCGATGCCCATCTCGTGCAGCATGAAGACCAGGTCCTCGGTGCAGACGTTCCCCGCCGCGCCCTTGTGCGCGGCGAAGGGGCAGCCGCCGAGGCCCGCGACCGTGGAGTCGTAGATCGCCACGCCCATCTGCAGTCCCGCATAGGCATTGGCGATGCCCATGCCGCGCGTGTCGTGCAGGTGCAGCGCAAGCGTCAGGTCCGGGTAGCGGTTGCGCACCGCGCCGACCACGCGCTTGATGGACTCCGGCGTCGCCCAGGCCATGGTGTCGGCGAGGGAGACGGTCTTGATTTCCTGCCCGTACTGCTTGCCGAGGTCGAGGATCTGGCCGACCATGTCCACGACGGTGGAGATCGGCACCTCGCCCTGGAAGTTGCAGCCGAAGGCGGCCATGATGCTGCCGCGGTCCACGGCCACGCCGTTCTCGAGGAACAGCTTGATCATGCCGTGCTGCGCCTCGTAGTTCTGCTGCAGCGTGCGCTGCTGGTTGCGCAGCAGGAACTTCTCCGAGGCGGTGAGCGAGATCGAGCCGCGCAGGTGGAGATCGCCGACCTCGAGCGCGCGGCGGAAGCCCTTGTCGTTCAGCCAGAGCGCGGTATAGCGCACGCCCGGCTTCCGCTTGAAGCGGCGCACGACCTCGTCCGCGTCGGCCCAGCCAGGGACGCGGGCCGGGTTGACGAAGGAGACGGTCTGGATCTGGGAGAGGCCGGTTTCCGAAAGGGCGTCAATAAGCTCGACCTTGCGCTCGGTCGGAATGGGGCCCTTCTCGATCTGGAAGCCCTCGCGCGGGCCTTCCTCGTTGATCTGCACGAATTTCGGGAAGTCCGACATGGTGTGTCTCCTTACCCCGGCTAGGGCGACGATGGCGCGCTGTGGCGCAGGCGGTCCGTGAGATAGGCGTTGAAGGCGGGCGCGTCCTCGTAGGCGAGCCAGTGGCCGGCGACGGGGACGACGTGGATGTGCGCGTGCGGGCAGAGCTCGCGGATCACGGCGATGCGCTCGTCGAGGCCCCAATAGGCGTACTGGTCGCGCTCGCCCCAGACGGCGTTCACCGGGATGGAAAGCTGCGGCAGCGATTCCGCGAGCGGCCGCTTCGCGATCAGCGACGGCGTGTCGAGCCGGGCGTGGCTGGCGTTCCAGTCCTGGATGGCGAGCGCGAGCGGATCCACGCTCGCCTCGTCGGCGAGCATCAGGCGCAGCAGGTTGGTGCGGTGCGCCTCCATGAGCTCCGCACCGGTCTTGCCGCGCACGCGCTCGAGCCGCAGCGGCTGGCGCGGCTGGACCAGCCCGCCGGGGCCGATCAGGGTGAGCGATCGCATCCGCGCGCCGTGCAGCAGCGCGACATGGCCGCCGACCGAGGCGCCGAAGGAGAAGCCGGCCAGGTCGTAGGGCTCGCTGGGGCCGAGGATCTGCTCAATGCCGCGCGCGGTGATGGCGGCGATCTCCGCCATGCTCGGCGGCGAGGGTGGATCGGCGGATTCGCCCATGCCCGGCAGGTCGGGGACGAGCAGGCGGTGGCGCGTGGCGAAGGGCTCGATGGTGCGTACCCAGTGGCGCCAGGAGCCCGCGCCGCCATGCAGCAGCACCAGCGCCGATCCGCTCTCGCCCCAGAGATGCCAGACCATCCGGCCGTCGCCGCAGGGTGTCTCGACGCGCCGCGCCGCGGATGCGATGCGATGCAGCGTCTCCTCCGGGGCTTCCGTCCTTGCTGCGTCGTTCACGGCGTCTGCGCCCCCTGCGCGCCGGTGTAGATCGCGTAGAGCGAAGTGCCGGTCGCGATGAACAGCCGGTTCCGCTTCGGCCCGCCGAAGGTGAGGTTCACGGTGCGCTCGGACATGCGGAGCTTGCCGATCAGCGCGCTGTCGGGGGCGAAGACCTGCACGCCGTCCGCGGCGCTGGTCCAGATGTTGCCGTCCGTGTCCACGCGGAAGCCGTCCGCCACGCCGGGATTGATGTCGGCGAAGAGGCGCCCGTTGGTGCAGCGTCCATCCGCCGTCACGTCATAGGCGCGGATGTGGTGAGGCCCGTTCGGGACGTGCGAGACGCCCGTGTCCGCCACGTAGAGGATGCTCTCGTCCGGCGAGAAGGCCAGGCCGTTCGGCTTGACCATGTCGTCCACGACGATGCGGAGGTCGCCGGTGCGCGGATCGAGGCGGTAGACGTTGCACCGCCCGCCGAGCTCGCTCTCGCCGCGGTTGCCGGTGTAGTCGCTGAGGATGCCGTAGTCCGGATCGGTGAACCAGATCGTGTCGTCCGACTTCACCACCACGTCGTTCGGCGAGTTCAGCCGCTTGCCCTGGTAGCGGTCGGCCAGCACGGTGATGGTGCCGTCAACCTCGGTGCGCGTGACGCGCCGCGAGCCGTGCTCGCAGGTGATCAGGCGCCCCTGGCGGTCGCGGGTGTTGCCGTTCGCCATGTTCGAGGGCTGGCGGAAGACCGAGACGCCTCCGCCCTCGACCCAGCGCAGGATGCGGTTGTTGGGGATGTCGCTCCAGAGCAGGTACTGGCCGTCGTTGAACCAGACCGGCCCTTCGCCCCAGCGCGTGCCGGTGTAGAGCAGCTCGATCTGCGCGTGCGTCGTGTAGCGGCGGAAGCGCGCGTGGTCGATGATCTCGAATTCGGCCTGCATCGCGCCCTCCTCACCCGGCCGGCGGCGGCACGAAGGGGTAGGGGACGGCCTCTCGCCCGCGATAGGGCAGCGCCACCACGGCCGAGCCGGGCGTGGATTCCAGCCCCTTCTCGTTGCGGATGCCGAGGTCGAGCTCCACCAGCCCGTAGGCCGGCGCCTCGCGCTTGCCCTTCACCTTGGCCCAGACGGAGAGCGTCTCGCCGACGATGTTCATGGCGCGGAACTGGAAGTTCACCTTCCACACCCAGCCTTCGCGCCCCGCCCAGTCCTTCAGGAGCTGGACGATGAATTGCTGCTTGAGTGAGCCGTTGATGAGCAGGCCCGGGAGCTTGTCGTGCTCCTTCGCGAAGCGCTCGTCGTAGTGGATCTTGTGCCAGTTCTCCATCGCCGCCGACCAGCGCATCAGGTGCGGCGTCTGCAGCGGGCCCTTGAGCAGCGGGCCGATCTCCTGGCCGACCTCGACGTCCTCGAAATTCACTCGCGCCATGGCCGTCGCTCGCTCACTTCCGCCGGATGATGGTCTTGCGCGCGCGCATCAGCAGCTCGCCCGCCCCGTTGGTGTACTCGGTCTCGATGATGACGAAGACCATCGGGCCGGCGCGGGTCTCGCGCTCGTAGATGTCGGCGTAGCGGGACTTCTGGAACACCGTCTCGCCGTGGCGGGCGTAGCGGTAGAACTCGACCTCCGCGCCGCCGTTGAGCAGCGAGAAGCCGTGCAGCGGGAGCTCCGGCAGGCCGTCGCGCACGCCCATGACGAGGCCGTCGAAGTCCGGGTCGTGCGCGCGCTCGGTCAGCACGTCCGGCGAGCCGAAGGGCGTGCGGAACATGAAGGCGGGGTAGAGCGGCGGCGCCACTGCGCCGCCATAGCGCGCCCCGGCCTCGTCGGAGGCGTAGGCCGGGTCCGGATCCATGATCGCCTGGGCGTAGCGCCGCACCGCGCCCTTCTCGACCGGATCGCAGGCCGGGAAGGGCGTACTCTCGGCACCGATGTACTTGCGGACCTCGTCGGTCAGGAGCGCCATGGGTTCCCCTCTATTCTGCGGCCTTCGCCGCGCCTGTGATGCTGCGCCAGCCGGGATCGAGCCCGACGATCCCGCGCGCCGCCAGGTCCTGGATCGCGTCCTCGTCGTAGCCGAGGCTACGCAGCACCTCCGCGCTGTGCTGGCCGAGGCGTGGCGGGTGAAGGTCGATCCGGCCCGGCGTCTCGCTGAACTTGATTGGCAGCCCGGCCATGCGCATCGGACCGAGGCCGGGCAGGTCGAGTTGCGCGATCATGTCGCGCGCGCGCACCTGCTCCTCCTCGACCACGCGGTCGATGCGGTTGATCGGCGAGCAGGGCACGCCGGCGGCCTTCAGCCGCTGCTCCCACTCCGCGACCGGGCGCTTCGCCATGACCTCGGAGATCAATTCGATCATGAGCTCACGGTTCTCGACGCGGCGGCGCGCGTCGAGGAAGCGCGGATCCTCGATCCACTCCGGCTTCTCCAGGACGCCGCAGAGATCGCGCCACATCCGCTCGTTGAAGGCGGAGATGATGATCCAGTCGTCGGCCGCCTTGTAGGCGCGGTAGGTTGGGCTGGTCAGCGCGCCGCTGCCGCTCGGCCCCGGCACCTCGCCCGAGGCGAAGTAGCGGGTGATGAAATGCGCGAGCATCGCGATCTGGCCCTCGAGCAGGGAGGTGTCCACCCGCTGCCCGCGGCCGGTGCGGTGGCGCGCCTCGATCGCCATCATCACGCCGATCGTGCCGAGCATCCCCGCGCCGATGTCGGCGACCGAGAGGCCCATCTTCACCGGCCCGCCGCCGGGCTCGCCGGTGATGCTCATGCCGCCCGAATAGGCCTGCATGAAGAGGTCGTTCGCCGGCTCCTGCGCGCGCGGCCCCGTCGCGCCGAAGCCGCTGATCGAGCAGTAGATCAACCGCGGATTCTCGCGCGAGAGCGCCTCGTAGGACAGGCCCGCGCGCTCCAGCGCGCCGATCCGGTAGTTGTCCACCAGCACGTCAGCCCGCACGATCAGCCGGCGCGCGATCTCGACGCCTTCGGCGCTCTTGAGGTCCAGCGCGACGCTGCGCTTGTTGCGGTTGGCGGACGCGAAATAGTAGCCGAGGCTGTCGTGGAAATAGGGCGGCCAGGAGCGGCTGTCGTCGCCGGAGCCGACGCGCTCGATCTTCACCACCTCGGCGCCGTAGTCGGCGAGCATCATGCCGCAGAAGGGGCCGGCCATGGCGACGCCGATCTCGACGACGCGCAAACCTTCGAGCGGCGCGCTCATGCCCTGGCGTTCCGCTTGGCGGCGATGATCCCGCGCAATTGCTCCTCCCGCGCGGCGCATCCGTTTCGCCGCGGCAATGCGCCGCCCACGATGCGCCAGTCGTCTGACTGCGGCGAGGCTAGCGCAGCCCTTCGGAGGCGGCAATTCGCGCCGGCGCGGCCGAGGCGGTATCGCCGATGCCCACCTGCCAGGTCGAAGGCCGGCCGCCGTAGTTGGTCCCCGCCCGCTTCTCCAGCCAGTAGCCGTAGGAGCGCGGGAGCTGCCCGTAGCCCAGGCGGCCGACGCCGAGCTTCTCCGCCGCGTCCACCGGCCAGTTCGGGTTGTGCAGCAGCTCGCGCCCGAGTGCGACGAGGTCCGCCTGGCCGGTGCGCAGGATCTGCTCCGCCTGATCGGCGTGGATGATCAGGCCGACGGCCATGGTCGCGATGCCGGCGCCCTCGCGGATCGCCGCCGCGTACTCCACCTGGTAGCCGTAGCGCAGCGTCCGCACCGACTCGACGGCCGAGCGCGCGGTCATGCCGCCGCTGCTGCAGTCGATCACGTCCACGCCACGTGCCTTGAGCTCGCGCGCCAGCGCGATGCTGTCCTCGATGCGCCAGCCCTCCTCGTCCACGGCGGAGGCGCGGAAGAACAGCGGCTTCTCGGCCGGCCAGGAGGCGCGCACGCGCTCGGCGATCTCGAGCGCGAAGCGCATGCGGTTGGTGAAGCTGCCGCCGTACTCGTCGGTGCGCCGGTTGGCGTGCTCGGAGAGGAACTGGTGGATCAGGTAGCCGTGCGCGCCGTGGATCTCCACCACATCGAAGCCGGCACGGTTGGCGCGCTCGGCGGCCTTGCCCCAGGCCTCGACCAGGTCCTTCACCTCGGCGCGCGTCAGTTCGCGCGGCACCGGGAAGCCGTCGGCGTGCGGCACCGCGCTCGGCCCGACCAGCTCCCATTCCTCGCCGTGGTCCACGCCGGGCAGGTCGGGGCTCGGCATGCGGCCCTCCCAGGGCAGGGTGCTGCGCGCCTTGCGGCCGGAATGGCCGAGCTGGATCGCCGTCGCCGCGCCATGCGCCTTCAGGAAGGCGACGATGCGCGCCATGGGGGCGACGAACTCGTCCTTCCACAGGCCGAGGTCGCGCGCGGTCGTGCAGCCGCGCGGGTCCACCTTGGTGGACTCGAAGAAGACCAGGCCGGTGCCGCCGACGGCGAACTTGCCGAGATGCATCAGGTGGAAGTCGTTCACGAACCCGCGCTCGGCCGAATAGGTCAGCATCGGCGAGAGCACGATGCGGTTGCGCAGGCGCAGGCCGCGCAGCTCCAGCGGCGTGAACAGCAGCGGGTCCATGGCGATTCCCCCTCAGTCCGCGCGAGACTTAGCGGCTCGGCCGGTGCGCGCCTAGAGCGCCACGCCGCGCAGCAGCGCCAGCACCGCAAGTCCCGCGAGCAGCGCCGGCAGCAGCCGCCGTCCGAAGGCGACGTAGCCGATGAGCCCTGCCGCCAGCGCCGCGACGCGCGCAAGGAGCGGCAGGGTGGCGAGGGCACCGGTGGGCGCCACCACCGCCAGCACAACGAAGGCCGCCAGCGTCGCCTGCGCCACCGCCGCCGCCCAGGCGACGAAGGGATGGTCCGGCCGCAGCGCGCCGGCCACCGCGAGGCCGGCCACGCGCAGGGCGAGGCAGCACAGCGCCGCCAGCAGCAGTGCGAGATCGGCCTCAGCCATGCTGCTGCGCGCGCTGCCCGTGTTTCCGCCCGAGCAGGAAGGCCGCCGTGCCGCCGACGATGCCGGCTGCGAGCAGCCCCCAGGCGGCCGGCAGCAGCAGCGCGAGCGGCGCCGCCGCGGCGCCCGCCAGGACCGCGCCGCGCACGCCCGGCCGGCCGAGATCGGCGGCGAGCAGCAGCGCGAAGTAGAGCGGGTTGGCGAAGACCAGCACCGCCCGCGTCGCCGGATCGAGCAGGCCGGCGACGGCGTGCCCCGCCACCGCTGCCGCGCCCGCGATCAGCCAGCTAGCCAGGCCGAAGCCGAGGAACCAGGGCAGCCGGCCGGGCGGCGCGAGGCCGGGCAGGGCGCGCATCGCCGCCGCCCAGGGGGTGATGGCGACGAAGGGCGCGCCGCACAGCGACCACCGCCGCGGCCTGTGCGGTGCGGCGAGCATCGGCGCCAGCGCGACCGCCATCGGCAGGAAGCGCGCATTCACCGCGACCGCACCGAGCACCGCGGGCAGCACGCCTCCCGCGGCGCCGGACGCGGCCGCATGCTGCACGAGCACGAGCTGGCCCGGCATGCCGTACACGCCCCAGGTCGCCGCCAGCGCCCAGCCGACCGGCAAGCCGGCCTCGCGCACCGTGGCCCCGAAGGCGAGGAAGGTCGCGGCCATCGCCACTGCCGGAGCGCCGAACGCTTCCGCCGCGCCGATACGCCATGCACGGCGCGGCGCGGCTCCGTGGGGGGCGGTTCGCATGCGGCGATGGTGGCTGCGCCGCTCCGCCTCAGTTCACCCGGAGGCCGGCGCGCTCGATGATGCTGCGCCAGCGCTCCACCTCCTCGGCCACGAAGCGGCGGAAGCGCTCGCCATGCATGCCGTTGAGCGGCGTGCTGCCGCTGTTGATCAGCGCCTGGCGCACCTGCGGATCGGTGAGCGCGGCGGCCACGCCCTCGGCGAGCCGTTCCACCACCCGGTCGGGCGTGCGGGCCGGGACGAACACGCCGGACCAGCTTCCCGCCACCGCATCCGGCACGCCCGCCTCGACGATGGTCGGCACATCGGGAAGCTGCTCCAGCCGCGTGGTGGAGGTGACCGCCAGGCCGCGCAGCTTGCCGTCGCGCAGGAAGGGGCCGGCGGAGACCGGGTAGTCGAACATGATGTCCACCGTGCCGGCGACGAGGTCGTTCAGCGACCGCGCGCTGCCCGCGTAGGGCACATGGGTCATGCGCGTGCCGGTCACGGACATGAACAGCTCGGCGGTCAGGTGCGTCGCGGTGCCGATCCCGGCGGAGCCGAAATTCACCTCGCCCGGATGGGCGCGCGCATAGGCCACCAGCTCGGCAACGGTGCGGTAGGGCCGCTGCGGGTTGCAGACGAGCAGGTTCGGCGTCGAGGTCAGGCCATGCACGGGCACGAAGTCGCGCAGCGCATCGTAGCGCAGCGTGCGGTAGAGGGCGGGGTTCGCCGCCATCGTGCCCTGGGTGCCGTAGAGGATGGTGTGGCCGTCCGGCGTGGCGCGCGCGGCCGCTTCGGTGCCGACCGAGCCGCCGGCGCCGGGCCGGTTCTCCACCACCACCGGCTGGCCGAAGCGGCTGGCGAGGCGCTGCGCGACCAGGCGCGAGGTGGTGTCGGTGATGCCGCCCGGGGTGAAGGGCACGATCCAGGTGATCGGCCGCGTCGGCCAGGCCTCGTCCGCGCGTGCCGCACCGGCGACGGGCGCCAGCAGTGGTGCGGCGAGCGATCCGAGAAGCGCCGTCCGGCGTGTCGTGCGCGATGGCATGCGTTCCCCCTCCATTCGACAGTGCGTGGTCGGCCGGCCGGTTCGCCCGTGCCGCCCCACTGCATGACGGCCGGCATGCTGCCGTGCCGGTCCGCCCGCGGCAATGCCGCGCACTCCGTTTAGGTGCATCGTCGAGTCGCTGGTCTGCGCGCCGCGGGCCGGCTCAGGCGGCGAAGCGCGCGTCGCGCATGGCGTCGTAGGCAGCGCGCACGAGCGCGGCACCGTGCGTGCGCTCCAGCCGGCGAACCGTGAAGTGGCCGCGCGCGACGGAGCGGAAATGCTCCAGGAAGGCGAGGTTCACCGCCGCCCCCGCCGCGGCGCCGAGGAGCGGCGCCGCCTGGGCGGAGAGCTTGAGCGCGACGGGGCCGCCGAAGCGCGCGGCGACCGCGCCGATGAAGCTCGGCAGGAGGACCCCGCCGACGCCGCGCCCGATCGCGCCCTGCAGCGCCTCGGCGAGGGCGATGCGCACGGCAAAGTAGCCGGACTCCGCCGCGTCGTCGTAGGGATCGCGACCGCCGAGGGCGAAGACCTTCAGGCACTCGGCCGCGGCTTCCGGGCGGTCGAGATCCTCGCCCTGCTCGGCAGCGGTCGCGGCGATCTGGCGCAGCAGCAGGGTGGTGGAGACGGGGAGCTCGACCAGCGTCCCCGGCAGGCCGAGCGCGCCGCCGGCCGCGCCGCTCGCCGCGGCGAGCCCGCGATGGAACCAGTCGGAGGAGATCGGCAGGGGCGTGCGGGCGGGGCCGGACCTCAGCGCCACCTTCATCGCGCGGGTAAGCGCGTGGCGGATCGCGGCGTCGAGCACGCCCTGCGCCGGGCCCGGCAGGCGTGCCTTCAGCGCCTCGATCGGCGTGCCGACCAGTGCGGCGAGGCGGACGGCGAGCGAGGTGCCCTCCAGCGCGGCCACCGCGCCGGAAAGCTCCGTGCGGGCGGCGTCGGGGAGGCCGGGGATGGGCAGGTTGGCGGCGGAAGCGGAGGTGGTGTCGGGCATGAAGGGTTGGGGAACCGTCGCGCGGCGCGGGCGGATGCTCAGCCTGGGCTGCGCGGGCGGGTGTTGTCGCGCAGCCAGACGGCGAAGTCCTCCTCGGGAAGGTCGCCGGCGGCGAGGCGCAGCATTGCCATGACGCACTCCGCGTCACCTGCAACCAGAGCGAGCCCGTTCAGACCGAGAAAGGTCTCGACCGCGACGAAGGCCGTGCGCTTGTTGCCATCAACGAAGGGATGATTGCGCGCGAGGCCATGGCCGAGCGCCGCGGCGAGCGCCGGCAGGTCCGGCTCACCATAAGCCGCGAGATTTCGGGGACGTGCCAGGGCGCTTTCCAACAACCCCGGGTCGCGCAGTCCTTCCCCGCCGCCGTGCTCGGCGATCTGCTCCTCGTGGATGGCGAGGAGGACATCGAGGGTGAGCCACTCCGGCTCCCGCGCAGTCACTTCGCGAGTTCGCGCAGCACCGCGCGGCGGCGGCGCATGACGCGCCGAGCCTCCTCCATCTGCCGTTCGAAGACGGGATCGCTGCGCTTGAGGCGGAAGCCATCCGGCGCCTCGATGACATACAGCGTGTCGCCCTCCTGGACCTTGAGCCGGGCCAGTAGCTCCTTCGGCAGGACCACGCCCACCGAATTGCCGATCGCGCGGAGCTTAAGGGTCGTCATGCATGTACCTCGGCGCAACACAGGCGCAACACACTCTTAATCGAGTGTGCACATAAGTTATAACTCAACGGGACGTTGAAGCCACATCACGTTGTCGAGCCCGCTCACAGGATGAACCGGCTCAGATCCGCGCTCGCCGCCAGCGGCGCCACGCGCTCGCGCACATAGGCGGCGTCCACCCGCACCGTCTCGCCGCGGCGGTCGGAGGCGTTGAAGGAGATCTCCTCCAGCAGCCGCTCCATCACCGTCGCGAGGCGCCGTGCGCCGATGTTCTCGACGCGCGTGTTGATCTCCGCGGCGAGGTCGGCGATGGCGTCCACCGCGTCCTCGGTGAACTCCAGCGTCACCCCCTCGGTGCCGAGCAGCGCGACGTACTGCTTGATCAGCGAGTGCTCCGGCTCGGTGAGGATCCGGCGGAAGTCGTCGCGCGTGAGGGCGGCGAGCTCGACGCGGATCGGCAGCCGGCCCTGCAGCTCGGGCAGCAGGTCGGAGGGCTTGGCGAGGTGGAAGGCGCCGCTCGCGATGAACAGGATGTGGTCGGTCCTGACCGGGCCGTGCTTGGTCATGACCGTCGTGCCCTCGATCAGCGGCAGCAGGTCGCGCTGCACGCCCTCGCGGCTGACATCGGCACCGCGGAAGCCGCCGCCGCCCTCGCTGGCGCCGCGGGCGCAGATCTTGTCCAGCTCGTCGAGGAAGACGATGCCATTGTTCTCGGCGTTCGCCACCGCCTCGCGGGTCAGCGCGTCCTGGTCGAGCAGCTTGTCGGCCTCGTCGCGGATCAGCGCCTCGCGCGCCGCAGCGACGCTCATCTTGCGCGGGCGCTGGCGGCCGCCGAACAGCTTGCCGAGCATGTCCTGCATGTTCTGGAGCTGGAGGCCCTGCGCCCCGGGCAGGTCGATCATCCCGATCGGCATGCCGCCGCCGGTGTCCGCGACCTGCACCTCGACCTCGCGGTTCTCGAGCTGGCCCTCGCGCAGCATGCGGCGGAACTTCATGCGCGTCTCGCCGGAGGCGCCCTCGCCGACCAGCGCGGTCACCAGCCGCTCCTCCGCCGCGAGCTCGGCCTTGGCCTGGACCTCCTTGCGCGCGTGGTCGCGCCGCTGGTTGATCGCGACCTCGACCAGGTCGCGCACGATGCTCTCCACGTCGCGGCCGACATAGCCGACCTCGGTGAACTTCGTCGCCTCGACCTTGAGGAAGGGCGCCTGGGCGAGGCGCGCGAGCCGGCGGGCGATCTCGGTCTTGCCGACGCCGGTGGGGCCGATCATTAGGATGTTCTTCGGCACCACCTCCTCGCGGATGCCCTCCGGCAGTTGCTGGCGCCGCCAGCGGTTGCGGAGCGCGATGGCGACCGCGCGCTTCGCGTCGTGCTGGCCGACGATGTAGCGGTCGAGCTCGGAGACGATCTCGCGCGGGGAGAGATTGACGGATTCCATCTCGGTCCTTGGGACGGCGGTGCCGCGAAAGTCTGGAATTCGGAGCCTGGTTGCTTTCCGTCAACCTCCGGCCGGATCGTCGCCTGCCTGCGACGCGGCTGCGACGGAACATGACTCCCGCCGGGCGCTGTCCAGGATGGCGGATAGAAGGCCGGGGAAGCGCGCTTCCAGATCCTCGGTCCGCAGCGACATGATGCGATAGGGACCGTCGATCCGGACATGGATCAGCCCGGCCTCCCGCAGCCGCGCGACATGATAGGTCAGGTTGGTCTTCGACCCCATGTCGAGAAAGGAGGAACAGCAGTCCGACCCGCATTCCGCGAGGCGCAGCACGATGCTGCGCCGGACCGGATCGCGCAGGGCGTCCAGGATCGCCGAGAGGTTGAGCTGCTCTGGCTCCGGATGATGCAGCGGCCTTGCCATGTGGAGCAGATATCGAGCCCGGGCCCTCGGTTCAATGGCCCTTGAACTGCTTCCAGGGCTGGGGTAGTGGTCCTATAGTCCAATATATATTGAACTATAGGGCTCTTTCTCATGCCGCTTCCAATGCTTCTCTGGCTGACCCTCGGCGCCTTTGCCATCGGCACGGAGGGCTTCATGATCGCCGGGCTGCTGCCCGCCATGGCCCGGGATCTTGGCGTCGGCATCCCTGCTGCCGGGCATCTCGTCACCGCCTTCTCCCTCACCTACGCCCTCGGTACCCCGGTCATGGCCGTGCTGACCGCGGGGCTGGAGCGGCGGCGCCTGCTGGCTCTGGCGATGGGTACCTTCGCTCTGTCGAACCTGCTCGCTTCTCTGGCACCAAACTATCCTGGCCTGCTCGGTGCCCGCCTGCTGCTGGCGCTTTCGGCCGGCACCTTCATGCCGGCCGCCAGCGGCTATGCGACGGCGGCGCTGCCGGATCGGCGCGGCCGCGCCCTGTCGATGGTGACGGCCGGCCTGACGCTTGCGATCGTGGCCGGGGTGCCACTCGGCGTGCTGGTGGGAGAGGGGTTCGGCTGGCGCGCCACCTTCCTGGCCGTGGCCGGCCTCGCCACCCTGTCGCTCCTCGGCATCCTCGTGCGCCTGCCGCGCCTGCCGGCGGCGGCCTCAGCCAGCTTGCGGGAGCGCCTGGCGGTGGCTGGGCGCGGCGATGTGCTGGCAGTGCTCGCGGCCAGCGTCCTGATGATGGCCGGGGCCTTCTCGGCATACACCTATCTCGGCGTCTTCCTGGCGGCGGCGGCCGGCTTCGGCAGCCGTGAGCTGGCCCTGGCGCTGCTGGCCTTCGGCCTGGCGAGCGCGGCCGGCACCCAGTTGGGGGGTAGCGCGGCGGATCGCTGGGGACCGCGCCGCGCAGCGATGTTGGGTGGCGGCCTCGCCGCCCTCGCCTTCGGCGGCCTGTCCCTCGTCGCGCTGCTCTGGCCTGGCCATGCCGCACCGGCCATCTTCGCCCCCCTCCTGCTCTGGGGCCTGGCCGGCTGGGGGATGATGACGGCGCAGCAGGCGCGGCTGGTGGCGTTGGCGCCGGCGCTCGCCCCGGTCACCCTTTCGCTCAACGCCTCGGCCATCTATCTCGGCAGTGCGACCGGCGCAGCCATGGGGGCGCTGGTGGTCGCGGCCGGGGCGGTGGTCCAGATCGGCTGGGTCGCCATGGGCTTCGCCCTGCTCTCCGTGCTGGTGATCGGCGCCACCGCCCGGCGGGCGCTGCTCACCTCCGCCGCTACGGCTAAAGCACTTCCAGAGTGATGTTGCCGTTGGTGTAGACGCAGATGTCCGCGGCGATCTTCATCGCCCGGCGGCAGATCTCCTCGGCGCCGAGGCCGTCCACGCCGATCAGCGCCCGCGCCGCGGCCAGCGCGAAATTGCCGCCCGAGCCGATGCCGATGATGGCGTCCTCCGGCTCCAGCACGTCGCCCTGGCCGGTGAGGAGGAGCGAGCGCTTGGCGTCCGCCACCGCCATCAGCGCCTCAAGCCGGCGGAGGTAGCGGTCCGTGCGCCAGTCCTTGGCCAGCTCGACGCAGGCGCGCTCGAGCTGGTCGGGGAAGCGTTCGAGCTTTGCCTCCAGCCGCTCCAGTAGCGTGAAGGCGTCCGCCGTGGCGCCGGCGAAGCCCGCCAGCACCTTGCCGTTCGCGATGCGCCGCACCTTGCGGGCATTGCCCTTGACCACCGTCTGGCCGAGCGAGACCTGGCCATCCCCGGCCATCGCCACCTGCCCGCCCTTGCGCACGCAGAGAATGGTGGTGCCGTGCCAGCCGATCTTGTCCGTGTCGTTCATGGCCGCAGAGATGGCCCCGCCGCCGCGGGGCGGCAACCGCCCGGGTGGCGGGGTGTCCCCTGGCCCGGCTACACGGTCAGGCGGAAGTCCCGCAGCACCTCCGGCTTGAAGGCGAGGCCGTGGCCGGGCCGCTCCGGCGCGGTGATCATGCCGTTCCGGATCGCTGGCGGATGTATCCAGAGATCGTCCAGCAGCCCCATATGCTCCGCCCAGCTCGCATTCGGGATGGAGGCGAGGAGGTGCACGTTCAGCTCCGGGAACAGGTGCGGCGCGATGGTCATGCCCCAGGTGTCGGCGACCGCGGCGATCTTGCGCAGCTCCGTCAGCCCGCCGCGCATCGGGTCGGGCTGCAGGATCGGCAGGCGCGGGTTCTCGAAGAAGGGCTTGAGGTCGTGGCGCCCGAAATGCGTCTCGCCGCCCACCACGCGCATGTCCAGCGCCTCGGCGACGCGCATGTAGCCCGCGAAGTCGTCGGCGACGACCGGCTCCTCCAGCCAGTAGATGTCGTACTGCTCGAACTTGCGGCCCATCTGGATCGCGATGTCGGCGGTCCAGCCCATGTTGACGTCGATCATGATCTCGATGTCGGGGCCGAGCGCCTCGCGCATGCGGCGGACGTTGTCGAGGTCGGTCTTCAGGTCGTGCACATGCGCGACCTGCATCTTGATTGCCTTGAAGCCCTGGGACACGTAGTGCTTCGCCTTGGCGATCATCCCGTCCCCGCCGGCGCCGCGCCAGCAGCCGCTGCCGTAGATCGGGATCTCCGACCGCACATGGCCCCAGAGGCGGTGGAGCGGCAGCCCGGCCTTCTTCCCCACCGCGTCCCACAGCGCGATGTCGAGCGCCGAGGCGGCCATCATGATGATCCCGCCCCGCCCCTTGGGTAGGGTGGAGCGCCAGATGTCGCGCCAGATGCCCTCGATCTCCGTCGCGTCGCGGCCGAGGGCCAGCGGCTTCACCACCTCCTCGAGGCAGGCGCCGAGGGTGCGCAGCACCGGCGGCGCGCCGAGGGGGTTGAGATAGCCCATGCCGACGATCCCGCCGGCCGTCTCCACCTCCACCACCACCACGTCGCGCGTCTTGCCGAGCGCGTGGCCCGCCATCCACGGGTCGTCCGGCCAGGGCATGCGCAGCAGGGTCGTCCGCAGGTCGCGGATCGTCATGTCGGTGGCGGGCATCGGTGTCTCACTCCCTCGCGGTGGCGCGGATCTCGTCCAGGATGGGCAGCAGGTACTCGGCGAAGAGCGGCGGGTTCTCGGCGAAGGGGAAGTGGCCGATTCCATGCATCGGGGTGAAGCGCGCGCCCTTGATCTTCGCCGCGGTCTCGGCCGAGGCCTCGACCGTGCAGGAATAGTCGTACTCGCCCGTCAGCATGAACAGCGGGCAGCGGGAGGTGTCGATGCGGTGCACGCGCTCGCGCGCATCCCACTCGCCGGAGTAGAACTCGATGTCGCGCGCGAAGGTGGCGTGGCCGCCCTGGCTGTAGTGCCACCAGATCTCCGCGGCGCATTCCGCCGGACTCTGCGGCGCCATCAGGCCGAACACCCATTCGGGGACGAAGACCGACTGATTGACTTGCGGATGGTTCGCCCAGGCGGTCTGGCGGCCCTGGATGTTGTCGGTCGCCTCGCAGGCGATGATGGCGCGGAACGCCTCCGGGTGGCGGAGCGCCAGCTCTAGGCAGATCTCGCCCGACATCGAGGCGCCGAGCACGACGGGGCGGCGCAGCCCGGCGGCGCGCACCACCTCCATGATGATCGCGACGTAGCGATCGGTGGTCAGGCGCCAGCTTCCGGGCGGCGCGGCGGCGGGCGGCAGGCTCTTGCCGTGCCAGGGGAGGTCGAAGGCGGTGACGCGCCAGTTCCGCGTCAGGCGCCGGTCCGCCATCAGGCGGTGGAATTGCCGCCCGTCCGCGCCAGCCGTGTGCAGGCAGAGCAGGTCGCGCGGGCCCTCGCCGGCCTGCTCGCGATAGACGCGGTAGGCGGTGCCGTCCACGCGGATCGGCAGATAGGTGCCGGTGATCGCGGCGGGCTCCGTCTCGGGCAGCGAGGGGCGCGGGAAGGCCGGCACGGGCGCGTTGGTCTGCGAGCCGTTCAGCACCAGCCAGCGGCCGATCTCCAGGGTGCGCCGGGCGATGTGGCAGTGCTGGGCGAGGGCCAGCTCGTCGCCTTCGATGACGAATTCCGGCACGCGCGCGCGCATCGCGAAGAGGTTGTGGTGGTGGCGCGGCGGGATGGGCTGGAGGAATTTCGCCCAGACCTGCGGCGGCGCGCGGAGAGTGAATGCGGGCGGTCCCGGCGGCGCCTCGCCGCAATCGAACGCCGCCTCGGCATCGCCGCTCGCCACCGCGAAGTGCAGCGCGGCGCCGCGGCGCCAGTGCGCCAGCACCGCATCGGTCTCGCAGGCCGCGCGCCAGGCGGCGAGGAAGTCCGCATCGTCCAGGGGCCAAGCGTGGTCCATACCGCGTCTCCTCCCTATCGCGTCCTGCCTAGGGCGGGTGGCGGCGGCGCTCAAGCCGGCGCCGGGGGCACCAGGCGCTGGATCGTCACCCAGGAATCCAGCAGCAGATCGCGGCGCGCGCGGAAGGCCTCCGCCCAGGCGTCGCGGTTCGGCTGCGCCGCATCGGCGGGCTTCGGACGCCAAAACCGCGTCGCCTCCCACTCCGCGAGGCTCGGGTACCAGACCAGCATCAGCAGTGTTGCCACGCCGCCGGGCTCCGTCTCGCGGCAGCGCCACAGCCCTTCGATGCGCGCGGCGGAATCCGCCTCCATCGCCTCCCAGGCGGGCAGGGTCAGGGCGACGAGCCGCTCCACATCCGCCTCGCGCAGCACGAACCAGCGATGAGTGTGGATGCCGCCGCGCGCCGGCGGAGGCGGCACGGCCCCGCGCGCCAGCGGCTCGAACACGCGGCTGCGCTGCCCGATCACGGCCGCGTCGGCGGCGAGCAGGCCGGCACCGGGCGAGGCGGGCGGATCGCCCTCCCAGCGGGAGGCGACGACGACGGTGTTGATGCTCGGCCCGATCTGCGGCAGCCAGACGCCGAACAGCGCGCCGCCCTGCGCGCCCAGAGCCGCGGCCGCCGCGTTCTGCCGGTCGGCCACCGCCTGCCAGGCGTTCGGCGCGGTGCGCAGCTCGTCATAGCGCAGCGTGGTGGCCGCCATCGCCCTGGTCCCCTCCCGTTCCGGCGTCTGTGCGGGCGCAGCTTAGCGAGGTCGCGGCCGAGCGATAGGCCACGGGGGAGCAGCGTCAGCGCCGGGCGGCGAAGAAGTCGCGCAGCAGCGCGGCGCATTCCGACTCGCGCACCCCGCCCACCACCTCCGGCTGATGGTGGCAGGACGGGGCGGCGAAGATCCGCGCGCCGTGCTCCACCCCGCCGCCCTTCGGGTCGTAGGCGCCGAAGACCAGGCGCCGGACGCGGAAGAATGACGCCGCCTGGGCGCACATCGGGCAGGGTTCGAGGGTCACGGTCAGGGTGCAGTCCGGCAGGCGGGGCCCGCCCCGCGCGGCCGCGGCGGCGCGCAGGCCGAGCACCTCGGCATGGGCGGAGGCATCCGCCAGCTCCTCCACCCGGTTCCCGGCGCGGGCGAGGACACGGCCGGCGGCATCGGTGACCACGGCGCCGACCGGCACCTCGCCCCGGCCGGCGGCGGCGCGGGCTTCCTCCAGCGCGATTTCGATGGGGGTCATCGCAGGAACCTTGCCCCGGCGCGGCCCCGAAGGCTAGCAACCGCCCCATGCCCCGCACCCGCCCCGTCATCGGCGTCACCCTCGATTCGGAGCCGCCCGGCGGCTACTCGAAACTTCCCTGGTACGCGCTGCGGCAGAACTATTTCAGCGCCCTCGTCGAGCACGGCGCCCTGCCGGTCGCGCTCCCGCACCATGCCGAGCTTGCCGAGGCCTATCTCGACGAGATCGATGGCCTCCTTGTCACCGGCGGCGCCTTCGACGTGGACCCCTCGCTCTATGGCGGCGGTCCGGCGCACCCGACCGTCACCCTCAAGCCCGGCCGCACCGATTTCGAGCTGGCCGTCACCCGCGGCGCGCTCAGGCGCGACATGCCCGTGCTCGGCATCTGCGGCGGGCAGCAGCTCCTCGCCGTCGCCTTCGGCGGCACGCTGATCCAGCACATCCCGGATTCCGTCCCCGGCGCGCTTGCGCACGAACAGCCGAACCCGCGCACCGAGCCTGGGCACGAGGTCGCCATCCAGCCGGAGAGCCTGCTCGGGCGCATCGTCGGCAAGCCGCGCATGGCGGTGAACAGCGCGCACCACCAGGCGGTGGAGCGGCCCGGCGACGGGGCCGTGGTGAACGCGGTCGCGCCGGACGGGGTCGTGGAGGGGGTCGAGCATCCGGGCTACCGATTCGCCCTCGGCGTGCAATGGCACCCGGAATATGCCGTGGACCCCGCGGATCCCCTGATCTTCCGCGCCTTCGTCGAAGCCTGTCGCCGATGAGCGAGGACGAGGGCGCGGGAACCGAGGATCCGCGCGGCGAGCGCATCGCCAAGTGGCTCGCCCGGGCCGGCGTGGCGAGCCGCCGCGACGCCGAGCGTCTGATCGCCGAGGGCCGGGTCGCGCTCAACCGCCGCCGCGTCGAGACGCCCGCGACCTTCGTCCGCCCCGGCGACATCGTCGCCGTGGACGGCCGCCCCGTCGCCCCGCCGGAACGCACGCGGCTGTTCCGTTACCACAAGCCACCCGGGCTGGTGACCACGCACCGCGACCCGCAGGGCCGCCCGACCGTGTTCGAGCGCCTGCCGCCCGGCCTGCCGCGTCTCGTCTCGGTCGGCCGGCTCGACCTGACGAGCGAGGGGCTGCTGCTGCTGACCAATGACGGCGCCCTGGCGCGGCGGCTCGAACTGCCCTCGCAGGGCTGGCTGCGGCGATACCGGGTGCGCGTCTATGGCCCACTCGACGAGCGGGACCTCAGAGCGCTGTCCCAGGGCGTCACGATCGACGGCGTCGCCTACGGACCGATCGAGGCGGAGGTGGATTCGCGCCGCGGCCTGATCTCCTGGCTCACCGTGTCGCTGCGCGAGGGCAAGAACCGCGAGATCCGCCGGGTGATGGAGCATCTCGGCCTTCAGGTGACGCGGCTGATCCGCGTGGCCTACGGCCCGTTCCAGCTCGGCGCCCTGCCGCGCGGGGCCGTGGAGGAGGTCAGCCCGAAGGTCATGCGCGAGCAGCTCGGGGTGGAGATCGCGCCTCCGCCGGCGCGAGAGCGGCGCGTCCTTGCCGCGTCGCCGCCGGAGCATCCGCCGCCTGCCGACGCCACCGCGCGTCCGCGGCGCCCGCCCCGCGCACGCCATGCGGGGGAGGACCGCTACCCCCGCGGCCGGCGCGGCCCAAGGCGCGGCTGAGGCGAGGGGGGGCGGCGGCGATGCCGCGGATCATCGCCGGGCGCCATCGCGGCCGTCGTCTCGTCACGCCGCCCGGTGCGGGGACCCGGCCGACCGCCGACCGCGTGCGCCAGGCGCTGTTCGACATGCTCTGGCACGCGCCCGGCTGGGGCGGACGCCACGTGATCGAGGGCGCCCGCGTGCTCGACGCCTTCGCCGGCACGGGCGCGGCTGGGCTGGAGGCGCTCTCGCGCGGCGCCGTGCGGGCAACCTTCCTGGAAACCGACCGCGCCGCCCTGGCCGCGCTGCGCGCCAACATCGCCGCTTGTCGCGAGGAGGGCCGCGCGACGGTGCTGCCCGCCGACGCGACGCGCCCGCCGCGCGCGCCGGCGCCCTGCGGATTGGTCTTCCTCGACCCACCCTATGGCCAGGGGCTGGTCCCGCAGGCGCTGGCGGCGCTCGGCGCGGCGGGATGGATCGCGCCGGAGGCGGTGGTCTGCGCGGAAACCGGGCGGGGCGAGGAATGCGAGGCGCCGCAGGGCTACGCGCTGCTCGCGGAGCGCGCGCATGGCGCGGCGCGGCTGTGGGTGTGGCGGGCGTCGGGCGCGTAGGGCACGCGCCCGAAGCCGCCCTGCTCAGCGCCGGAAGGTGAAGGAGGCGCCCCAGGCACCGTAGCTCAAGCTGGTCACGCCATTCGCCGTGGTGCCGGCGTAGCTCGGCATGCCCGGCGCGGGGATCACCTGCACCGTCCCGCCCTCCGCCGGGATGATCCCGGCGTGGCGCGCGGCGCGGCAGATGCTGCTGTCGCTGGAATAGGCACCGGTGCCCCACACCTCGCCGATCCCCGTCGCCTGCGCGGAGCAGCTGCAGGCGAGCGGCGCGCTCTGCTGCTCGAAGCTCGCGGGGCAGGCGGGCGGTGCGGCGGCGCTTGCCTCCTCCTGCGTGGCGGCGGCAACGGTGAAGGAGCGGTCCCAGGCGCCGTAGCTCGCGCTCTCCACGCCGTTCGCGCGGGTGCCGGAGTAGGCGCTCCGGCCTGGCGCCGGCGTCACGGTGACCGCGCCGCCCTGCTCGCCCACCGCGCCGGCATGGCGCGCGGCGAGGCAGATATTGCTGTCGCTGGTGTACACGCCGCTGCCCCAGACGCTGCCGGCGGCGACCGCCTCTGCCGAGCAGGTGCAGGTGATGGGCGCGGACTGGTCCTGGAAATCGGCCGGGCAGGCGAACTGCGCGCGGGCTGGGGCTGAAAGCCCGACGGCGAAGCCAAGCAGGAACAGAGCGCCAAGCGGCGCCGCGCGAAGAAGTCGCATATCCGTCCAATCCCCCTGGAGCCCGATCTGCCCCAGTTCGAGGCTGCGTCGGTGCGGCGCCGAACCGAGGTTACCGTCGCCCGAACAGGCGCTCAAGCTCACCTCGGCCGAGGCGCAGCACGGTCGGGCGGCCGTGGCTGCAGGTCGCGGCGCGCGGCGTCGCTTCCATCGCGCGCAGCAGCGCCGCCATCTCCTCCCCGGTGAGCCGCCGCCCGGCGCGCACCGAGCCGTGGCAGGCGAGCCGGGCGATGGCGGCGTCGAGCCGTGCCTCGAGCGCCAGGGCTTCGCCGCTTGCCGCGGTGTTGGGCTCGGCGAACTCATCGGCGAGGTCCCGCAGCAATGGCGCCGGGTCGGGCGTGCCGAGCAGCGCCGGCAGGGCGCGCACCAGCACTGCGCCCGGGCCGAAAGCCTCGATCTCCAGCCCGAGCCGCGCCAGCGTCTCCGCCTCGGCGAGCAGGCGTGCGGCATCGGCGGGCGGCAGGGAGACGACGGCGGGCAGCAACAGGGGCTGGCTGCGCACCGCCCCGCTGCCGAGGAGCTGCGCGCGCAGCGCCTCATGCGTCAGCCGCTCATGCGCCGCGTGCTGGTCCACGAGGATCAGCGCACCGTCCGGCGCCTCGGCGAGGATGTAGGTCTCCAGGATCTGGGCGAGCGGGCGGCCGAGCGGCGGCGCATCGGTCGCGGCGGTGGCCGGATCGGCGGGCGGTGCCAGGACGTCCTGGGGCGCCGTGTCCGGCGGATCGCGACGGCTGCCACCGGCCCAGGCCGCAACCGTCGCGCCGAAGCCGAGCGGCAGCG
>ERZ777003.1292-NODE-1292-length-38988-cov-17.575091_pt1 | contig 38988 bp, 34 predicted proteins | sample MGYA00374956_ERZ777003 | MGnify/ENA primary metagenome ERZ777003 (study PRJEB29302, sample SAMN06268252) | bioreactor metagenome | isolation source: Joint BioEnergy Institute, California, USA | place: USA:Joint BioEnergy Institute, California, USA | collected... | reverse complement strand
GAAAGCAAGGAATAGGGAAGGGAAAGAGGGAAGAAGGGAAAGGGGAAAGGGGAAAAGGGAAAAGGGAAAGCAACGCAGTTGCCGACCATTCACTACTCACCACTTACGACTCACCGCTCACCTTCGCACCGCGAATCACGAATCACGGAGCACGGAGCACGATCACCATCATCCCCTCGGCAGCGCCCTCACACTCCGTTCTGCCTCCTGAGTCGTCTGGAACCGTGCTCGTTCTTCCAAGAACTCTCGGGCTTCGCGCGTGCGCTCGACCTCTTCGGCCTTGGTCGTACAGACCGTTCTCAAGACAAGCGAGCCGGTTGGTCTGACGCGCCGGCACGTGACTCTCTCCTCCTCAGCGAAGCGGGTGCTCAGCGGGACAAGTGCCGTGGAGCACGCGATGAGCAAGAGGCTAGCAACACCCAGCGCGATGAAGGTTTTCACGGGAGCACCCTGAGTGAAACTCGGACGCGAATCGCCGTTGCTTTTGCAACAGCAGACGCACCCGAGCCCCCAGGGAACGCCCGGCCGATTCCGCGGTTCCTGCCCAAAAGGGTCGCTTCAGCGCTCCTCGCCTTTGACCGCGTCGCGGAAGGCACGGCCGCCCTCTTTGGCCGCCTCGCCGATCGTTTTGCCGACCTTCTTGGCTCCTTGACCCACTTCGCGCACCGCTGAGCCGACGGCCTGGCCGACTTCGCGCGCGCTTTCTTGCAATGTGGGCGGCTTCTCTTCGTTCGCAGCGCAGCCGGCCATGCAGAGCGCAAGGCAGGCCGCGACCAGTCGGATCGTGCTCATGATCTGTGCCTCGTGCCAGAGACAATCTCCTCCCAATGTAACGGGACAACGTGAACGGTCAATGGCTTAGCGTCGACGAGGCAATCGGCCAGCACATATATATGTACCCGTTCGATGGACGCGACAGGCGCGAACGGCCCCATCTGGGCACGAATTTCTCGAATCGGGCGCGAAATCCCATAAACAACCGGCCGAATTCCACGAACTTCCAGTAGAATCCGCGCCCACGTTCGCTGGGCGCCCCCGCTCCTAGGGACATTTGCACCTAACCCCTCGTTTCTAATGGAAGTTCGCTATGCCTCGTACCATCCCTCTTTCCGAGATCCGGAACATCGGCATCATCGCCCATGTCGACGCCGGAAAGACCACCACAACCGAACGCATCCTGTATTTCACGGGGCGTAAGCACACGTTCGTCGATGTCCATGAGACGAAGGACCTGAAGTCCTCTACGACCACGGACTACATGGAGCAGGAGCAGAAGCGCGGCATCACGATTCAGAGCGCCGCGGTCTCGGCGTTCTGGAAGAAGAAAAAGATCAACGTCATCGATACTCCGGGTCACGTCGACTTCACGATCGAGGTCAACCGCTCGCTCCGCGTGCTCGACGGCGCCGTCGTCGTCTTCGACGGCGTGGCTGGCGTGGAACCGCAATCGGAAACGAACTGGCGTCTGGCGGACAACTATCAGGTGCCGCGTATCTGCTACGTCAACAAGATGGACCGCAGCGGCGCGAACTTCCTGCGTTGCGTCGACATGATCAAGAAGCGCCTCGGCGCCCGCCCGCTGCCGGTCCAACTGCCGATCGGCTCCGAAGACAACTTCAAGGGCATGATCGACCTCGTCGAAATGAAGGCCTATGTGTACGTGTCGGACGATCGCGACACGCCCTGGGAAGTGCACGAGGTCACGCCGGACATCGCCGACAAGCTCGGCATCCAGGTCCCGAGCGATCGCGCGATCCTTGCTGCTTACGAGCAGTACCGCAATGAGCTCGTCGACACCTGCCTCGAGCAGGACGATGAGGCCATGGAGGCCTATTTGAACGACGGCACGATCCCGTCCGCCGACGTGCTGCGCAAATGCCTGCGCAAGGGCACGATCAACGGCGCGTTCAATCCGGTACTGTGCGGCTCGTCGTACAAGAACAAGGGCGTACACCAGTTGCTCGACGCCATCGTCGATTATCTGCCCGCCCCGACGGACGTGCCTGCGATCAAGACCGTCGACGCCGACGGTAATCCGATCGGCGAGCGTGTCTGCTCGGACGACGAGCCGTTCGCCGGCCTCGCTTTCAAGGTGATCAACGACGCCTACGGCACGCTCACGTTCGTGCGCGTGTATTCGGGCGTGCTGACCAAGGGCATGTCGATCATGAACTCCACGCGCGGCAAGCGCGAAAAGATCGGACGCATGGTCGAAATGTTCGCCAACCAAGCCAATCCGATCGAAGAAGCGCGCGCCGGCGATATCATCGCGCTGGTCTCGCTCCAGGAAACCGACACCGGCGACACGCTGTGCGACTCTGCGGCGCCCGTCGTGCTCGAGCGCATGCGCTTCCCGGATCCGGTGATCAGCGTCTCGGTCAAGCCGAAGAACAAGGCCGACCAGGAGAAGTTCAGCGCGGCGCTCGGCAAGATGGTCCGCGCCGATCCTTCGCTGTATCTCGAAACCGACCGCGAAACGGGCCAGACGATTCTGCGCGGCATGGGCGAGCTGCATCTCGAAGTGACGCTCGACCGTATCCGCACGGAGTTCAACGTCGAAGGCGTGATGGGTCAGCCGCAGGTGGCCTACCGCGAAACCATCACGAAGCCGGTCGAAGAGCGGTACACGCACAAGAAGCAGACCGGCGGTGCGGGTCAGTTCGCCGAAGTGTGGATCACCTTCGAACCACTGGAGCGCGGCGAAGGCATCCAATTCGTCGACGAGACGGTCGGCGGTTCGGTGCCGAAGGAGTACGTGCCTTCCGTCGAAAAGGGTCTGCGCATGCAGGCCGAACAGGGCGTGCTGGCCGGCTATCAGACGGTCGATTTCCGGGCGCGTCTCACCGGGGGCAGCTACCACGACGTCGACTCGAACGCGCTGACGTTCGAAATCGCGGCGAAGGCCTGCTTCCGCGAAGCGATGCGTAAGGCAAACCCGATCCTGCTCGAGCCCGTCATGAAGGTGGAGACGGTGACGCCGAACGACTATCTCGGCGACGTCATCGGCGACATCAACCGCCGCCGCGGTATGATCCAAGAGCAGCTCGAGCGCGGTGCGAACATCGCCGTCGTGTCGCTCGTGCCGCTCTCGGAGATGTTCGGTTACATCGGACATCTACGCGGCATGACGAGCGGTCGTGCGTCGTACACGATGGAGTTCTCGCACTACGAGCCGGTACCGCGCCAAGTTGCCGATGCAGTCATTGCCGAGGCGGCGAAGGCGAAGGAAGCTCAGCGCGCATGACGCAAAGGGGATGAGGGAAAGGGGGCGCTGCGCGCCCCCTTTTCTTTTCCCTTTCCCCTTTCCCTTTTCCCTTTCCCAACCAGCGGACTCAATGCGGCGACTGATCTCTGAGTCGCACGTTCGCCACCTTGTCTCGATAGTCCTGCCTCACGTTCGAACCGAGCAACATCTTCATGCCGGTGAAGAGCTGGTTCTCGTTGAGCCAGATCTGCGCGCGTTCCGCATCGAAGCGGATGAGCTGCAAGTTGGGATCGTCTTTGCCGCCTTCGAACCAGGCGGCGACGAATCGATTCCATAGCCGGTCGATTCGGTCACGGTCGTTGTCGAGACTGAGCTCGCCATGGATGGACGCGAACAGATCATGGCCTTTGGATACGAAATGGGCAGTGGCGCGATGGCTGTCCCCCATCGAACGCACGAGATCGGTGTCTTTCGCCGTGAAGAACCAGATCGGCCCTTCCGCAAGCTCGTTGTCGAACTGCGCCGTCATCGGCTGGCTGTGACCTTCTTCGACTCCCGCAAGTCCGAGCATTACGGTCATGTCGCTGCGCAACGACTTCCAGAATTTCGCCTCGATCTGCTCTTCGTTCGACATGGCAACACCTCCGTTGAGTACATGTCGAACGAGAGCTCGGCGCTTTTGTTCCGCACGCGAAACCGTCAAGGCGCGTGCATGCCGCGGCTACGCATCTGCTCTTCCAGCATCTCGATCTCGTCGCGCTGTTGTTGTTGAGCTTCTGCGAGCGCTTCCTTGGCCTCTGCAGCCTCCTCGGCGCTTGCAGCAGCGGTCGTACAGACGCGCTTCGGCAGGAGCGATCCGGTCGGCACGACATCCATGCACACCACCTGTCTCGCTTTGGCGAGCTCGCCCGGCTCCTGCACGAGCGCAGGCGAGCACGCGATGAGAAGTAAGCACAGAGATGACAGGACGAGGTTTCCGGCGTACATGAGTCCGCGCCTCAGTAGTGGCGTCGTAACGAGCCGGCATGCGCGCTCAGTTCCTTACCAAGCGCGAATCTTTCAGGGTGCGCGCGCTGCAGCAATCAGGATCGCGGGCGGAATGCGAGCAGGACGTTGCCCGGTGCTTGCCCGAAGCGCGAGTAACCGGAGACGACGAACAAGGTGCCATTCGCGGCCACGTACGGCACCGAATCGAGCGATCCGCCATGGCCCGGGACGCCGTTCACCGTCTCGAACGTCTGCGTCGTGTCGTAGCTCCAAAGCGTGGCGCCGGTCGCTGCATCGAAAACGCGCAAGATTCCGTCGACCGACCCTTGAATCACCGCACCGTCGACGACCAACGGCGCCGGTGAATATCCCAGCCGCGTCTCGCACGCCGGGAAACGTTCCTTACGATCGCCGCTGCAATCCGGTTCGGCCTTGCGGCTCCACAGGACTTCGCCGGTCTCCAGATCGAGCGCGTGCAATCCGGGACCCGCAAGCGGCAATTCCTCCGTCGGTTCGCCGCGATCGTTGATCGGTGCGAACACACGCACGCCATCGGTGGCTGTGCCCCAATGAATTCCGCCGTTCGCTCCGCCGCGGCTGATCTTGCGCGACCACACGAGCTTGCCGTTGTTGTCGGGATCGAGCGCCCAGATCGTCCCGGACTTCTGACCGACCACGAGCAGATCGCGACCGTCCCTCAGGGGCACGATCATCACCGAGCCGCCGAAATCATGATCGAGCACAACGGCCTCGTCGCCGAAGTCGCAGTTTGCGCCGCGTCGACACGCGTAGTTCCAAGCATCGCGCGCCGTCGCCTGGAACACCCACTTGCGCTCGCCCGTGTCCAGATCGAACGCGATGATGGCATCCGACGTTTCTGTCACGGGCAGCGAGTTGTTCTCTCCGGTACCCACGTACAGCACGTTGCGCTTCGCATCGATCGCAGGCGTGCTCCAGATCGGCGCGCCGGACGGCCCCCAAAGCTGCGCTCCTGCGCGATTGAGTTTCTGTTTCGTCGCCTCCGGCATCGTGCGACCGGTCCACAGCTTCTGTCCGGTCTTGAGGTCCAGCGCGACCACTGCGCCCTGCGCTCTGCAGCATTCGTACAGGTCGTCGCGCGCATGGTTGATTTCGACCGAAGACAGCGGCGCGAACACGCGACCGCCATGGACGACCGGCGTACCCGTAATCCTGTTCGCTTCGTGCAAGCGCACATCCGTCCGCCAAAGCTGCTTGCCGGTCAGCGCATCCACCGCGAGCACGGCACCGAGCGCGTCGCCGGTGACGACGACCGGCTTACCTGGCTCGATCTCCGTGTAAGTCAACGACGAGCGCAGCGGAGCGGGCGCATCGAAGTGCCACATCACGCAGCCGGTTTGCGTGCTCAATGCGAACAGGCGTCCCGCATCGGTGGAGGCAACGAAAATCGTGTCGCCGGCCACGACGGGCTGCGACCGCATCGTCGGCGTCTGTGGGAAGGCGAACGCCCATGCGAGCTCGAGCTTCCCGAAATCAGCTGTTCGCAAGCCGGCCTCGGCCGCACTCTGCCGGCGCAGATTGCGGTGCCCGAACCCGAACGTCGAAACGATGGGACGGGCCGCAGGATCGATGCGCGCGGCGTCTGCCTTGCACTTGACCTGTTCGATCCACGCGGTTTGATTCGTCTGGCCGAGCGCGAGCCAATCGAGCAGTTGAGCGCGTTCGGTTGCATTCAGGGCCTTCGCTTGTATGCGCATGTAACCGATCGTGATCGCGTACTCGACCGTGGATCGGTTCATCGTTTGCAAGCTGGCAAGCGACGGGGCGCGCGTCGCCTCGGGATTGTTGTGACAGGCGCCGCAGTGACGTTCGTAAACTGCACGTCCCGGATGAGATATCGAATTCGAGTCACCGGACGGGTCGGCACCGTTCTGGGCAAGCGAATGCGCAGCAATCAGGAGCGCAGATAGACATCCGCCGATGAGCCACGAGCGCAAGCGGTAATCCCCCCTGGTGGTCGCAAGTCAGCGGGATGCTGGCAACCACCCTGGGCGGGGTCAAGAAAGTAACGGTCAAGGAAAGTTCAGCAATCGCGAACGGCTGCCATGGCGTGCGATCGAATCTGCGGGCACGACGAAATTCGGTCGTGCTTGCGCAGAGCCTCACCGTGCGGCGCACGTGCGCCGACAGCTTCGCATGCTCGCCGGTCGGTCGCCGCAACTCGCCGATGCGTTGCAGACAGCCGCGATCCCTCTTTCTACATTGACACCCATACCAGCGCCGCATGTCGCGGATGCAGGAACGAAAGAGGAGATCGCCATGATTGCTCTCACCGAAATCAGCCGCACCACTCAGCGTGTCGTGTGCATGGTTCTGTCCGCGGTCATCGTGACCGCCAGCCTTTCGGCCGGAGCATTGATGGTCGAGTCCGCGGCAACCGTCGACTACAGCGTGACGGTCACGCAGCTGTCGTAATGCGCTCGTCTATCCCGCCCCCTGCCGGCGGCCGGTTTCGTCCCGGCGCCGGCAGCCTGGCCCTCGATTAAATCGTCGTCATTCACCTGCCCGGGCGCATCCTCTCGCGACGCGCTTGCCTGCCGAGTCATCCCACTCTCCTTTGCCAAATCGAAGCCGATCCGCTGCATTTGGGCCGGCTTGCTGCTCGGCGTCATGAGCGATCTCGCGCACGAAACAGCCCTTGCAAGTGGGCGAAATCGGCTCGGGAAAACCCTTTTCGAACGCTCGCCGGTTCGCAGCCGCAACTCACCGGTCAGACGCAGAACGCAGCAACCGTTCTCGGTACCGTTGCATCTAACGAAACAAATGCCGCAGCTGTCGCGGCTCACCGGAAACCGAAGAGGAGAATCGCCATGTTTACGCTCACCGAAGTCAGCCGCACGACCCAACAGATCGTTTGCATGCTCTTGTCGGTCTTGATCGTCGCCGGCAGCCTGTCGCTCGGAGCTTACGGCGCCCATGCCGCTTCAGACGTCGGCTACTCGGTCACGATCACTCAACTGTAGCCCAAGGCTCGACTCGCAACACCCGACCCCCCTCTCCGGCGCCGACCCCTACCTCCTGCATCGGCGCCGGTGTTTTTTGCTGCTCGAACGGCGTGAGTGGTGAATGGTGAGTAGTGAATGATCGGCAACTGCGTTGCTTTCCCTTTTCCCCTTTCCCTTTTCCCTTTTCCCTTTGTTTGGGTAGGTCACCCGCAGGCACCCTTCCCTTCTTCCCTTCTTCCCTCCCACCCACCCGCGTCAGCTTTCTCCCTGCAATCTCCATCAGCAGCAAATGTGAGCTTGCTCGCATTTGTTTGTAGTCTTTCGCCGTTTCTGAGCAACTCTAATCCGGCGCCTGATAGTCGTTCGTTCGCGCGCGTCGCTTAATGCACGCACTGGCCGCGAGAAAGAGAACGATGTCTGTTCCGGAACGAATTCTTCGATTGTTTCGCGCAAACGATCAGGGCGCCGACGAAAGCGCTGAGCCACCGGCCACGCGTCCATGCGGCCGGCTGTCCGAGCGGGATCTTGCTCAAGGTCTACAAGACGCAGAGTTCGAGCTGCGCTTTCAGCCGCAGCTCGATCTTCACACAGGCGAAATCCTGAGCGTCGAAGCGCTCGTGCGCTGGAACCGTCCGGGAATCGGCCTGTTGATGCCGGGCGAGTTCATGCCTTTCGCCGAAATGTTCGAGCTCGACTCCGAGATCGACGAGTGGGTGCTCGGCGCGGCGGCCGAACAGGCGCATGAATGGGATCAAATTGGATTGCCTCCATTCGGCGTCGCCGTGAACGTTTCGGCGCGACAGTTCCACCGGCCAGGTTTCGTGGACCGCTTTGCGCAACTGCTCGCCCGCCGCGGTGTGTCGCCGCGGCGTATCGAGATCGAGATCACCGAGGAAGTGATCATGCGCAACGGCGACACAGCGCTCGAGATTCTCGACGCGCTCCACGAGCTCGGCGTCTCGCTGGCGATCGACGATTTCGGCAAGGGCTACACGTCGTTGGACTACTTGCGTCGCCTTACGGTCGATGAGATCAAGATCGATCGCTCGTTCATCAAGGACATGCGCAAGGATGCCCGTGTCACCGGCATCGTGCGCGGCATCATCGAGCTCGTGCACGGCTTGAAGCTGCAAGCCGTTGCAGAGGGCATCGAAACCTGCGAAGAGCTCAAGCGCCTGATCGACCTCAAGTGCGATCGAGCTCAAGGTTTCCTCATCGCCCGCCCATTGCCAGCCTCGCAACTCGAGTGCTTCGTCGACGAATGGCCGCATCGTTGGAGGACGATGACGAGCTGATTCTTGGAGGCTGAAGGCTGTAGGCACGCGCGCATGCGCGCGCCTACGATGGAAGGCGAGCGAGAGCGAGTTCGCTACAGCCTACAGGCTTAGGAATTCGTCCCCTTCTCTACCTTCCTGATCGTCCCCTGCGCGACCGCGCAGAGTCGGCGTTCGTCGTCCTTCACGACGTAGATCTCGCAGCGGCAAACGGCCTGCGACTTGCCTTGCCCGACGCTGGTCGCTTCGGCGACGAGCATGCCGGGGCCGACGGCCGGGCGGATGTAGTTGATCTTGAATTCCACGGTGAGCGAATCGCCGAGCAGCGACCCGCCGGCGAACGTGAGCGCATTGTCCGCGAGATATGCCATCACCCCGCCATGCACGAAGCCGTGTTGCTGCGACAGCTCGGGCCTGAGCGGAATCGATAGCTGCACGCGTCCGGGCTCGAACGCGTCGAGTTGCGTACCGACGAGCGCGCTGAACGGTTGACTGGCGAGCACCACCCGGGCGAAGTCGATATTCGGCGTAGTCGTCATCGTGCAGATCCTTGTTTGAGCTTTTCGAGATATCTGTCGCGCAATTCTGTCTGACGCGACCGCATCGGAATCGCGTTGCCGCCGATCCAGACCTGCTCGGCGACCGTCGTCACTTCGAGCGGATCGCCGCTCCAGAGCACGAGATCCGCTGCTTGCCCTTCGGCGATACGCCCGCGCGTCTGCGCCACGCCGAAAATTTCCGCAGGGACGGACGTCAATCCTGCAAGCGCGAGATCCCATGGCAACCCGTGCGCCACGGCGTTGCCGGCCACCTGACGGATCTTGCGTGCATTGTGACTGGCATCGGAAAGGACCTGCGTGAAGCCGACGCGCACACCCGCGCGCGCCAGCAACGCAGCGTTGTCCATGCGCGCACCGATGACGTCGAACGAAAGCGGCAGATTCAACAGCGGATCGAGCAACACTGGAACATCCGCCGCAGCCAGCTCATCAGCGACGGCCCACGCCTCCGCGCCGCTCGCAATCACGGGATTGATGCCGTATCGCTTCGCGAGCGCCAGCACTTGCCTAATATCGGCCGCGCGATCGACGACGAACACGAATCGACCGCCCTTCAGATAACGAGCTAAGACTTCTCGCCCGGCAGGAAGAAGCAACGACCGATCGCCGAGCGGTCCAGTGCTCCGCGCTTCCCGAACGGCTTGATCGAACAACATGTATTGTGCGGCGCGGCTGCCGCCCGAGATCGGCAACACATCGCTCCCGAGCGATACGAACATCGAGCGACTGCCGTCGATCACTGCATCGAAGCGGCCATCCAACACGACTGCCGCGCCTTGACCTGCGAGCATGCTGCCACCTCCAGCCGCACCGGGATGAATGACCGTCCACGTCAATCCTTCGACTTGTGCAACGGGCACGAGCACCGAACGCGGGTTGTAGGCGAGCGTGACATCGAACTCGGGCCGCCATTGCATCTCGTGCTGGGGCGCGTTGAGTCGCAGGAACTCATCGACCGTCGAGCTTTCCCCCGACACTTCTCGGAGCCCGATCCCCGTCAATCCCGCGAACAATCCTGGCGTGAGCGGCTTGCCGTTTGCTTCGACGATCGTTGCGTCGTCCGGTGCGGCCAGACCGCGACCGACGGCAGCAATCTTGTCGTTGCGTACGAGCACGTCGGCATTCGCAAGCTTCCCAGCGCTCGTGAGCGTGTGGACTTCAGCATTGCGGATCAAGAGATCGGCAGCCGACGCACTCGAGGTCAGCACGCTCAGAGCGAGTGCGAACGCAAGCGACACCTTATTCATGGCCCACCCCCGGCTGACCGAGCATGAAGTCCGAGCGCGGCTTCGTCGGCTGCGTACGGTCGTAAACGAGCACACCGTCGATGAAGACTTGCTCGGCGAGCGCATACACACTGAACGGATTGCGGTTCCAGATCACTACGTCCGCCATCTTGCCGACCTCGAGCGATCCGGTGCGATCGTCGATGCCGAGCGCCTTGGCCGGATTCGAAGTGATCCACCGGATCGCGCGCTCCGGAGGAATCGACAGCCCAATGCGATTGCCCCGTGCCATGGCTTTCGCGGCCTCTTGATTCAGTCGCTGAATGCCTTCTTCGGAGTCGGAGTGAACGATCGCGCAACTGTCTTCCGGGAAATCCACCATCGCAAGGTTCTCCGGAATGCCATCGAACGACTCCATCTTGAATCCCCACCAGTCGGCCCACAGCGCGCCGCACACCTGCTCCTCGGCGAGACGATTCGCGATCTTGTACGCCTCGACACCGTGATGGAACGCGGCGATCTCGAATCCGAACTCTTTCGCCAAATCGAGCATCACCTGCATCTCGTCGGCGCGATAGCAATGAATGTGCACCAAGATCTCGCCTTCGAGCGCACCGACCAGCGTCTCGAGCTTCAGATCGCGCTTGGGCTCGCTCGGCGGTGCGGCATCCGGATCGGTGGCCTTCTTCTTTTCGTAAGCGGCCAGATCGCGCCAATACTTCTGCCAAGTACGCTGATAGTCCTGCGCATCGGCAAATGCCTGGCGGTAGCCGGCGACGTTGCCCATGCGCGTGGAAGGTGCTTGCGACTTCGAGCCGTATACGCGTTTGGGGTTTTCCCCACACGCCATCTTCAAGCCGTGCTTCGCACCCGGAAACTTCATGGCTTGGTAGCCGACGGCAGGAACATTTTTCAACGTCACGCCGCGGCCGCCGACGAGATTTGCGGAGCCTGGCAAGATCTGCAGCGTCGTAACGCCGCCTTCTAGCGCAGCCTGAAATCCGGGATCCTGCGGCCACACGCCATGTTCGGCCCAAACGTTCGCCGTCACAGGCGCGGTCATTTCGTTGCCGTCGGAATGCGCATTGACGCCAGGACTTGGGTACACACCGAGATGCGAATGCACGTCGATGAGACCCGGCGTCACCCATCGTCCGCTCGCATCGATGACACGTGCGCCCGACGGAGTTGCGACACTCGAACCGATGGCCTGTATACGTCCATCCGCGAGCACGATGTCGGCGTTGTCCAAATGTCCGCCCGTGCCGGTCAGGATCGTCGCATTGCGAATGACGACCGGCTGCGCCACAGCTGGCTGATAGGTTGAGGGATAGGCATCCTGCCTCTTTGGATACAACTCGCTCGTCGGCTCATCCATCGGTGGTTGCGACGCGCACGCCACGAGCACAGCCGCGACTGTCGTCGCAGCCAGGGTCTTCGGCAAACCCATACTCAAAACCTCGCGATGACGCAGAAGCGGCAGTTTCTAAACCAAGCAGCGCTGGCGTGCAATGGAGGCGGAGAGAGGGAAAAGGGAAAAGGGAAAAGGGAAAGGGGAAAGGGGAAAGGGGAAATGGGAAGGAGGGAAGGAAAGAAGAAGCGCGCTGCGCGCGCATACGGATCACGAATCACGAATCGCGACTAAGCCTCTTCAACCTCAACTCGAGGTGCCTTCTCACATCCGGCCATTCGTTGGCGAGAATGCTGTAGAACACCGTGTCGCGCGGTGAGCCGTCTCTGCGCGCTTGATAATGACGGATCACGCCGTCCTTCTTTGCGCCGAGCGCTTCGATCGCACGCTGCGAACGGAAATTGAAGTTGTCCGTGCGGAAGCCGACGACCTTGCAACCGAGCTCGTCGAACGCATGCGCAAGCAGCATCAGCTTGCAGGTCGTATTCACTCGCGTCCGTTGCCGGCTCTGCGCATAGAACGTGTAGCCGATCTCGACGCGGTCGATGGTTGCAACGATGTCGTGGTAGCGTGTTGAGCCGATGATTTCCCCGGTGCTCGAATCGCGCACGGCCCACGGCAGCATGTGTCCTGCACGTTGCCCTTCGAGCGCCGTTTCCAACCAGCGATCGACCTGATCCGGATGCGGAACGCTCGTAAACCATAGGTTCCACAACTCGCCGTCGGACGCCGCACGCGCAATATCGTCGCGGTGTTCCATTGTCAGCGGCTCCAACCGGATGCCGTCGCGTTCAAGGGTAATGGGTTGTACTCGAATCATGCGTGTTGAGGACCGGGACTCGAGGCTGAAGACCGAGAACCTGAAGACGGAAGACCGAAGGCTGAAGGCAGAGCGCGCGGTCGCGCAGCTGTCGCCTGTGGCCTTGCCTTGTGCCCACTCTACCTGCAAAGTGGTCGGCAAATACATCCACTTTTTGTTAACCAGACCAGTCCACTATGCGCGCTGCGATTGCAATCGATCCCCACAGCGACGTTCCGCTTCATCGGCAGATCTACGAAGCATGGCGTCGCGGCATTCTTGCCGGGCGCTTTCGGCAGGGCGATCGCATTCCTTCGAGCCGCGAGCTTGCACAGGCGTTGCGTGTTTCGCGGAGTACCGTCACTCAAGCGTACGAACAACTGTTCGCCGAGGGGTATTTGGAAACCGTGCGCGGATCGGGCACGTTCGTGCGCGGCGATCTTCACGAACGCAGCCTGCCTTCACTGCCGACCTCCGCTGCCGCATCGACCGACATCCCGATCAAGCTTTCGCGTTTCGGCGCGCGCTTGCAGCAGGACTTCATATATGCGCCGCAGCCTCATGACCATATCTGTTTCTCGCGTTGGACGCCGGACGTGGCACGCTTTCCGTTCGACGTATGGCGGAGGCTTCTTGCACGGCACTTGAAGTCGCCGTCGCGCGCGCTCGTCGACTATGCGCGGGACTCCCAAGGCTACGAACCTCTTCGCAAGGAAATCGCCGCCTACGTCGCGCGTTCCCGTGCCGTGCGCTGCACGCCAGATCGAGTCGTGATTCTCAACGGCTCTCAGCAAGCGCTAGATCTGTGTGCGCGCGTGCTCTGCGATCCGGGCGACATCGTGGCCTTGGAAGATCCTGGCTATCACGGCACGCGCAAGATTTTCGACGCCGCCGGTGTGCGTTTGCGGCCGGCACGCGTCGACGATCAAGGTATCGTGATCGGCGAGATCGACAAGAACGCCCGCATGGTCTATGTCACACCGTCGCATCAATTTCCGTTGGGCGTCTCGATGTCACTTGCGCGCCGCTTGGAGCTGCTGGAGTGGGCACGGAAGCACTCAGCCGTCATCGTCGAGGACGATTACGACAGCGAATATCGGTACAGCGGTCCGCCGCTGCCGTCTTTGCAAGGGCTCGCCGAAAACGTGCCGGTCGTGTATTGCGGGACGTTCTCCAAAGTGATGTTTCCGGCATTGCGCATCGGGTACGCGATTCTTCCGGAGCAACTCGTTGCTCCCTTCCGTCGCGCAAAATGGCTTTGCGATCGCAGCACCCCGTCGATCGATCAAGCGGCACTGGCCGATTTCATTGGCGAAGGCCATTTGGAACGACACATCCGTCGCATGCGGCGCCTGTACGGCGAGCGCCGTGCCGCCCTGGTCGAAGCACTGGAAAAACAACTCGGCTCGAGCCTGCGAATCTTGGGCGAGGAAGCCGGCATGCACGTTACGATACGTACAGCCGACGCTGCCATCGAAGAGCGCGCGCGACGCAACAGGGTACAGATCGTGAGCACACGCGATTACTACCTCGGCAAGCCGCATCCGCACGAATACCTCCTCGGCTTTTCCGGACTTAGCGTACGCAGCATACGGGAAGGCGTCAGGCGGCTGGGTGGGTGGTGAGTGGTAGGCAACTGCGTTGCCTTTCCCTTTTCCCTTTTCCCTTATTCCCTCCTTCCCTTCTTCCCTTTCCCCCTTTCTCCTTCCCCCCATCGTGCTACGTTAACGCCTCTCGCCCAACCGCAGGAGATCGCCGATGTCGAAGCTCGCGAGAACCGTCTTCGCCTGTGTGCTCTTGGGCCTGCTCGTTCAAACCTACGCACAGTCTACGATTCAGGAGCGCACACCGAGCACGGCCGATGTCCGTTTCGACAAGCTCTTCGGCGAGGACTTCCTCGACGAATATTGGCAACTGTATCCGGGCGCGGCGATCGACGTCGGTTACTACAAGTACGCGGATCGGCTGATCGTGCCGGATGACAGGTCGCGCGAGCGGAACCTCGAGTTCATTCGTCGTTGGCGCAGCCGCCTGCACGGAATCGATCCGAATTCGTTGAGCGAAACGCGTCGCGCGGACTGGGCCATTCTCGACAACAAATTTGCACGGGACCTCTGGGCGATTGTCGAGTTGCGCGAATGGGAATGGAACCCGTCGGTTTACAACGCTGCAGAGCCGTTCGCAAAACTGTTGAGCACCGAATTCGCGCCGCTCGATGACCGTCTGAGAATGTTCTCGAAACGGCTGCAACGCGTACCGGAGTACTACGCGGCGGCGCAGCGCAATCTGACGAACCCGACACTCGAGCATACGCAGCTTGCGATCGAGCAGAACCGAGGTGCGCTGCAAGTTTTCGGCGCCGAGCTCATGGAGAAAATCGAAGCCTCCACACTGTCGTCGACCGAACGACGCACGCTCACACGACGCGCTGAGGCAGCGCGCGCTGCAATCGAGGCATACATCGACTCGCTCAAGGCACTTCTACCTTCGCTACAAAGCGGTCAGGCGACGTCGTTCCGGCTCGGCAAAGCGCGCTACGACAAGAAGTTCTTCTACGCAATTCAGACCGGCGAGACTGCGGAAGGTCTCTACCAACGTGCGCTCGAGGAAAAGGAACGTCTACATGCACGCATGGGGATCCTCGCCGACCAGCTATGGCCGAAGTATTTTCCGAACGTTTCACCGCCGACCGATCGTCTCGAGCGAATCGGGCGGCTCATCGACAAGCTGTCGGAGCAGCACGTCGCGCCGCATGAATTCTTGCCGACGATCGAAAAACAGATCTCGGAGCTCGCGGACTGGGTGACGACGCACCGTCTGCTGACGCTCGATCCCGACAAACCGCTGCGAGTTCGCAAGACACCGGCGCACCAACGCGGCGTCGCAGTCGCAGGCATCGATGCGCCCGGTCCGTACGATCCCGACGCTCCGACGTATTACAACGTCATCCCGGTCGACGAAATGCCGCCGGAGCGGGCCGAAAGCCTGCTACGCGAGTACAACCGTTGGATGCTTCCCATCCTCAACATTCACGAAGCGATTCCGGGTCACTACGCACAGCTCGTTCACGCGAACAAGTCGCCGAGCAAGATCAAGGCGATCTTCGGTAACGGCGCCATGGTGGAAGGCTGGGCCGTCTATGGCGAGCGAGCGATGCTGGAGTCGGGTTACGGCGATCACTCGGCCGAGATCTGGCTCATTTATTCGAAATGGCTGTTGCGTTCGGTCGTCAACACGATCCTCGACTATTCCGTGCACGTGCTGAACATGAGCGAACAGGACGCCAGACGCCTGCTCGTGCGCGAAGCTTTCCAATCCGAGGAAGAAGCCAACGGCAAATGGCGCCGCGTGCAGCTCTCGAGCTACTTCGCCGGTTATGCGGCGATCTACGACCTACGCGAGCAGCTCAAGCGCGACTTCCCCGAAACCTTCGATCTGAGCCGCTTTCACGAGCAGTTTCTGAGCTATGGGAATGCGCCGGTGAGGATCATCAAAGAGCTGATGATCAGCTCGTGGGCTGGACGGTGAGGGCGGGGAGAAGGGAAAGGGGAAAGGGGAAAAGCAACGCGGTTGCCTACCGCTCACTACTCACCGCTCACTACTCACCACTCGCAATCACCCTACGAAATTACGGATCACGAATCACGCCGCTTGGCATCTCTCCCAGAACCGCTGCGCTTCCGCCTTGCGGCCGCGCTCGATGAGATAGCCGTAGCCGAGTTGGCCCGCGGGTGCGAGCAGCTCTGCATCTTGTTGTGCGGCAAGCGTCAGGTTGTGCAAGCCCGATTCGTCGCCGGCTTCGAGCAGGAGCCGTCCAAGCAAGAAGTGCGCCTTGGCTGCATTCGGATCCAGAATGACGAGCGCGCGTAGCTCTTCGATGGCGTCGGCCTGCCGACCGACATCGAGCAGCAGCAGCGATTTGTCCCAACGATCCTGGGGCCCGAGCTCCTCGGCCGGCACGCTCTCGTATTGCTCGATCTTCCAGCGTGCCTGCACGATCTCTTCATGACGCTTGCGCCACGCCTCGCGGTTGGCGGCACGCCATTGCTCGTCGCACCACTTCAGCATCGCGGACGCAAGCGAGCCGAGTGCCTTGAGTGCAGTGGCTTCCGGAGAGTACGACGGGAGCTCGGGCTGCAGGTTCAATGCAGCCAGCCGTTCGTTGAGCTGCGGATGCGTATCGCCGTCCGCGACCAGTGCGCGCAAAGCTTGATACATCCAATCGCTGCGCAGCCATTCCTTGTGCGCGACTGCGAAGGCGCGCGGAAGCATCGAGTACGGCGGATACGGCGGCTCGGGCGTCTTCTCGAGATGCGCATAGAAGCGCTCCCAGTACACCTCATTGAGAAAACGCTCGGCCAGCGCCTTCTTGACGAGCGCCCGTCCGAGCACCTGCGCGTTCGTCGCCCAAGCAGCTCGCTGATCCGCTTGCAGCTCGAGATTGCGCGCAAGCGCAAGTGTGTATGCCGTAAAGTACGGCACATATCGCAGATAGAACGCCGCGAGCAATCGTTCGAGCACATTGGCAGGCGTAGCAAGACTGCGCTCGACCGCTTCCCATGCTGGACGCTGACGATAGATCCACGCCGACCAACGTCCGTGCTCGCCGCCCAAATGTCCGATCTCATGGGCGACGACTGTCGATAGCTCTGCGACGCTCAAAACGGCAAGCAGCGGAATGCCGATCGACAAGTGATTGTCGTACTCGCCGAACACACCCCACCGCGGAAGTTGACGGAGGTTGATGTCGCACGAGTCATCGAGCGTCACGCTCGCGATCTCGAACTTGTGCACCTTGCCTTTGCGACGAACGGCCGTGCGTTCCAGGACATCGTCGATGAGCGCGAACAGCTTCGGTGCTTCCTCGCGTGTCACGACCCTGCCCGTTGGGGGCTCGAGTCTGACGACGAGAGTTCGCGCGACGGCAAGCATCAATACGAGACTCACGACCGCACCGACGACAGCCAGCGGCGGCACGGTTTGGCCTTGCACGAGCGCAGCCAAGCAGAAATAGACTGCGGTCAGGGTGAGTACGGCGAGTGCGATGAGCGGAAAATATCCGAGCGCCGTAACCCCCGCGACTCCCACCGCATATAGGCCCGGCTGCTCCTCACAGCGCCGCTCGACTCGTGCCAACAGCGCCGAACGCTCACTGCTGTCCATGCGCCCCTCCGCAGAAACGTGCAACCGGGCAAGATTACGTCGCACGCATTTCGGCAAAGTTTGAACTAGGTCTCATTCTGAGGCTTGGGGCGTGGGGTTCGGGACTTGGCGCGAAAGCACCCGCGGTGTTCCAGTTGCTCTGACTTACTGGTCAGCTGGAGGAGCCGAAAACCGCCATTGACTCAATGTATGGGACCGTGATCGGAGCATTGCATCTGCCCTTCGGCGCAAAGGCCCGCGCCTCGAGCCCTTTGCCAAGAAAGTTGTGCGCGCCTGGACACCGCGCATGCGCTGTCTGAAAGTACGCCAGCCTCGGCGGATTCAGGGGATCGCAGCATGTCCACGTTCTTCGCAATGGCCGTGTTGGCTTTGGCCAGCGGCGCGCAAGTAATCCAACCTGACGAGCTCACCGGCGACGGAGCGAAGCCGGCACCGAGACCGCCGCGCCCTGCGCTCGAGATCGGCACGCCGCCGGAAACGGCGAAAGCCAGCGACGGCAGAGTCGTTCAGAACGGTTTGCGGCCGAAGGATTACAAATACGTCCTCGGCGATGGCGTCACGACCAAGGAGGTCGTGTACTTCAGCCAAGGCATCGCGTGTTACGCGAAGATCTTCTATCCGAAGAATTTCAATCCCGATGCAAAACCCGGCATTCCAGCCGTGGTGCTCGGCCAAGGCTACGGCGGCACGCACGTATCGATCGAGAAATACGCGAATCGATTCGCTGAGAAAGGCTTGGTCGCAATGGCGATCGATTATCGCGGCTGGGGCTTTTCCGAAGGCTTCCCTGAGCTCGTGAATCCCGTGATCGGCGGCGGCGTGCAGCGCGACGACCAGCGCTTCGAATATCGAACGACGGAAGTGCGCATCAAGCGAACGAAGCTGATTCCGCAGGAACAGCAGCAGGACATGCGCAACGCGATTTCGTACATCCAAGGCGAACCGGGCGTCGATCGCAATCGCATCGGCATCTGGGGTTCGAGTCTTGCAGGCGGTAATGCCACGGTCGTCGCAGGCCAGGACGGACGCGTAAAGGCCGTCTCGATTCAGATTCCGGCGATCACCGGTCCCGCGACGATCAATGGCCGACATCGCTTGACCGGTCCCGCACTCGAAGATGCCATCAAGCGCGCCCGCGAAGGCCAAGGCAAAGAGTACGTCACCGGTTTCTCGCGCTATTTCGCGACGGATCAGTTCGAGCAGGCACAAGCCTTTCAAGAGAACTACGTCGGCTTCTGGGCGACGAAGATCGACGTGCCCTATCAAGTCGTGCATGCCGAACACGACGAGCTGATTCCGCTCGAAGGCGTCAAGCAAGCGATCGAGCGCGTCCCCGCAAAACACAAGAACCTCATCGTCGTCCCCGGCATCAGCCATTTCGAGATGTACTCGAACGAGCCGTTCGAGATCAGCGCCAATGCAGCGGCGGAGTGGTTCTTGAAGCACTTGTGAGGTGATTCGTGATCCGAGAGGGCGGCATGAGCGCCGCGTCTGCTCGACGAAGGCTTCAGTTCCAAACTTAGCGCTAGACGCCAATACCCCGAGCCCGAGTTAGGGCCTGGGGTTAGCTCCCCACACCGCTCGCTACTCACGAATCACGAGTCACGAAACAGTTGCACTCCCTTCCCTGCCTGTGTTACCTAGTGGCCCCATGAATTCGGCCCGTTTCTATCGATTCTGGTTTTACGCAGGTCCGACGCTGCTGGCGGAAGGATTGGGTACGGCCTGAAATCGACGAAACTCCGAGCCCGACTGAAAAAACCGCCAGCCCTCTGGCGGTTTTTTTTTGGTCCGGCTCGGCGAACTGACAACCGCGGCGCTGCCGCTCGAGGAGCCTTGCTGTGAACATTCGTACCGACGACTTGCGCATTCGCGAGATCAGGGAGCTCACGACCCCCGAAGCGTTGATGCGCGAGTTCGCCATCACCGAACCTGCATCCATCACGGTCGCAGCGGCTCGCCAAGCGTTTCAACGCATCTTGCGCGGCAAGGACGATCGGCTCGCGGTCGTGATCGGACCGTGCTCGATTCACGATCCGGCCGCCGCGCTCGATTACGCCAACCGCTTGAAGGAACAACGCGAGCGGCACGCCGACACGCTCGAGATCATCATGCGAGTGTATTTCGAGAAACCTCGCACCACCGTCGGCTGGAAAGGCTTGATCAACGATCCGAATCTCGACGGCAGCTTCAACATCAACGAGGGCCTGCGTCGTGCACGCGGATTGCTGCTCGAGATCAATCAACTCGGTTTGCCGGCGGCGTGCGAATTCCTCGACATGATCACGCCGCAATACATCGCCGATCTCGTCGCCTGGGGCGCCATCGGCGCACGCACCACCGAAAGCCAAGTGCATCGCGAGCTCGCTTCGGGACTGTCGTGCCCGATCGGTTTCAAGAACGGCACCGACGGCAATGTGAAAATCGCGATCGATGCCGTGCTCGCAGCGGCGCATCCGCATCATTTCCTGGCCGTCACGAAACAAGGTCACAGCGCGATCGCTGCGACCAGCGGCAATGCGGATTGCCACGTCATTCTGCGCGGCGGCAAGACGCCGAACTATTCCGCAGCGCACGTCGACGAGGTCGCACGGCAACTCGAAGCTGCAAGACTCGAGCCGCGCGTGATGATCGACGTCAGCCACGGCAACAGCAACAAGCGCCCGGAGAATCAGCCGCTCGTCATCGAGGACATCGCCACGCAGATCGAAGGCGGCGCGCACCGCATTCTGGGCGTGATGATCGAAAGCAATCTGGTCGGCGGCCGACAGGATCTGGTTCCGGGACGTCCTCTCGTCTACGGACAGAGCATCACTGACGGCTGCATCGATTGGGCAACTTCTGTTGCCGTGCTGGAGCGCCTCGCCCGCGCGGTGAAACAACGCCGCGTTGGTAAAGAACTGAAAACTCGCCGCGCCGTATCTGAAGCAACGGCATAAAGCCGGGTGAAATCACGCGGAATCCGCAAACGAGCACGCGGATTCCCGCAGTGAACCTCCCGACGCCCCTGGCTGGAATTGGGCGCGCCACACCTGGGTGGCGCTCTTTGTTCTCGGGGGATTTGCAACATGAAGAGCCTTTCCAGCCTGTCGAGGGTCTGCGCTGGAGCGCTCCTGTTCGCGCTCGTTGGCGCACCGGTCTTCGCCGAAGAACCGGAATCGACATCCGCAACAACGACAGCCACAACGCCTGCGGACAATCCTCGCATGTACGATCGCGATGGGAAGCGCATTCCCGGTTACGAGCTGATGACCGACACGGAAATCAACGGCTACCGGGCGCTCATGTTCTCCATCAAGGATCCGGCTGCACGCGAGCAAGCGCGTCAAGAGCATCGCAAGGCGATGGAAAAGCGCGCAGCCGAGCGCGGCGTGAAGCTGCAGGAGTAACGGCGCGTAGCACGAGAGATCAGCGACGACGCATTCGTCGAGTCGCTCTCGGCGAATGCGCTCGGTGCCTGCGAGAGCGATCGTTATTGCGCGACGAGCTTGCCGATGACCGCTTGGCGCGGCTGTTCAGGTAAATAACGAATCGTAACCGTCGACCCCGTCGCCGGCAGCGATCGATTCGACTCGATCGCATTGCGCGGCGCGATATGGCAGACCCGAACGGGTTCATTCATTCCGGTCGGCACGAAATCGAAATAAACGCGTATGCACTCGTCCAGCATGAATGGGTGCTGGATGGCAACGACCTTGCCCAAGCATGTCGCGCCGACCTGCACGATCAAGCGCTGCTTCGCCGCACGATGAGCGGCAAACGCCTGCTTGAGCGCCAGCCAAACGGTGAGTGCCGTCAGCAATCCGAGGGTCAAGGAAACTTGTTCGGGCATCGCAGAACTCCTTCTCGTCGAGGAAAGCCTGCATCGGCCTTCCCGGAGCGGCCATCAGGCAATCCCTCTGGATCGGGTCAGCCTCTCGCCAGAACGCAAGCTAGATTCCGCAGCACGCTCGACACACTGCAACAAGGGTCTTGCAATCGCTCGCCTGCCGACCATCATGTGCAGTAGCTCTCAACGGAGACGGCAATGGCGACGGGTTGGGCAGGCGACGGTGCAGTACACGATCAGATCGAAGCGACGGTCACGGACGCGGTTCGTCGTGCGCAGAGCCGTTTGCCGACTGGGCTGAGTCTGACCCACTGCGCCGAGTGCGGAGCGAGCATCCCCGAAGCGCGACAGAAGGCCATCCCAGGCGTGCGGCTCTGCATTGCGTGCCAGGAATCGCACGATCGCGAAGCCCAGAATTTCACCGGCTACAACCGGCGCGGCAGCAAGGACAGCCAACTCCGTTAGTCGCGCTTGTCGGGCGGCGCCCCGGCATCGCACTTCTTGCAATCGAGCAATCGCCCGAGCGCGGCGGCGCGACCCTCCTCAGTCACGACCCACGGCCGCAGCGTCCAGGGTGGATCGTGACGGACATGCTGGAAATGTCCGCAGGCGAGCTCTGCGACCCAGTGGTTCTCTTCATCGACATGGAATCCGGTAATCGGTTGCTGCATGTCCGCCCGCCTCGAGCCGATGATGCTCTCGCGCGGACAGGCGATCCATAGCTATGCTTCGTGTCGTCCTCGAGGGAGATTCGAAACATGGGCTACTTGATCACCGGTCTCGTGTTGTTCCTCGGCATCCATTCCGTGGCCATCGTCGCGCCCAATTGGCGCGAGCAAATGCGTCAGCGACTCGGCATCGGATGGAAGGCCATCTATGCCGTAATCGCGCTCATCGGTTTCGGACTCATCATCTACGGCTACGGCCAGGCGCGGCTGGATCCGGTTGTGCTGTACGCGCCTCCGGTGTGGACACGGCACTTGAGCGCGCTGCTGATGCTGCCGGTGTTCCCGTTGATCTTCGCGGCGTACTTACCGGGCCGGATCAAGACGACGCTCAAGCATCCGATGCTTGCCGGCACGAAGGCCTGGGCGCTCGCTCACTTGATCGCGAACGGCATGCTGCACGATGTGCTGTTGTTCGGCGGCTTCCTCGTGTGGGCCGTAGCCGATCGAATCTCGCTCAAACATCGCACGCAGCCCGATTTGAAGACCGCACCGCCGTCCAAGCTGAACGACGTCATCGCGGTCGTACTTGGCCTCATCGTGTTCTTCGTCTTCGCGCGGTGGCTGCACGTCAGACTGATCGGCGTGTATCCGTTTGCGATGTAACTTGGCACGCGTCGGAATGAGCTGCCTCGGCACTCATCTCCGACGCGCAGCCGCTTATCGAACGATGAATGCAGGGCTTAGCTCGACGTACCGAGCGCAGCTTCGATTGCCTGTTTCAATTCGTCGCTCGTCGGCTCGACTCGGCTGCCGAAGTGCGCGATCACTTTACCGTCGCGGCCGACCAGATACTTGTTGAAATTCCAGTTCGGCTCCTTGCCTGTCTTTGCGCTCAACCGCTTGAACAAGGCATTGGCCTGATCGCCCTTCACCGAAGACTTGCTGAACATCGGGAACGTCACGCCGTAGTTCAGCTTGCAGAATTCTTGGATCTCGCTGTCGCTCTCGAGCTCCTGGTTGGCGAAATCGCCGGACGGAAAGCCGAGCACCACGAGACCGCGATCTTTGTACGTCTGATAGAGCTTCTCGAGACCTTCGTATTGCGGCGTGAAGCCGCATTTGCTTGCGACGTTCGTCACGAGCAGCACCTGGCCGCCGTAGGTCTCGCAGAGGTTCTCTTCGGGACCGAGTAGACGCTTGTGCGTCACGTCGATATCGGTCGACCGGCAGTCGGCGGCCCACACGGAAAAAGCGCACAAGCTCAGCAATAAGGTCGTTACGACGCGCATCGCCGGATCCCCCTAAACGTTCTTGTCGGTCGGCATACCTTACCCCATTCGGACCCTTCGGCAGAAAACGTCGCAATCCCGGCGCTCCAGAGCGAGCGTGAGGTAGGTCTCAGGCGCATGGTGCAGGCTGTGAAATCGGTGGCGTTTCCTACTGTCGCCAGCCAAAGACGGAAGCTGCCAATGGTCGGGACATGACAATTTCTGTCCAAATCGGCCTCATGCGGAGCACGCACAACCCCCTGAATCTACATTGAGTTAACTCCTGGCACGGCCATTGCAAAAAGCCCGTGTATGGAACTCAGGTGGGATCTGTCATGAAATGCGAAGTCGTCGGTTGGTTGTTCGAGGACGCGGAAAAGCCGCAGCTCCTCGTGCGCAATGAGCTCAGCAAGGGGGATCCGCACCCTGTGAGCCTCGACTCAACGGTCGCGAATCAAGCGATTCAGACCGGCTCGTTCCTCCGCGCACCGGTCATCGATCCAGTCACCCGGCAGATGGTCGGGTTCGAATTGGAGCCGCTCCCCTCTCCTTACGTTACGTCGATCTGATCGAATCGACGTCCCGTCTGCAACACACGCTCGGTCCGAACACATGCGAGGCACACGATCGCGTGCGCCTCGCTTGTATCAACAGGGCAGGAACGTGAACGCGAGCGTGCCCATCACGAACCACAGCGCCGCAAAGATCAGTCGATAACCGAACATCAGACGGAAATCGACGCGTGCGATGCTCGCGCCCACGACGGCCCAGAACGGCGTGAGCAGATTGCCCATGTGATCGCCGACGCTCAGTGCGAGCAAGCCGCGCTGCGCCGTATGCCCCACGGATTCGGCGGCTTGCACGGTGACGAAGCCCTGAATCAGCCATTGGCCGCCGCTGGTCGGAATGAAGAACGACACGACCGTGCTGATCACGATGATCAGCAGGGCGAACGTGTACGGCGTCATGACGGGATCGAACAGCGAGACGAGAAACTGACCGACGGGCGTGAACTGAATCAGACCCGCGACGCCCGCGTATAGGTGATAGAGCAGCACGATTGGCCAGGCGAGCGCCACCGCTTCGCGCAGCGCGTGCGTGAATCGATGAATGTTGCCGTGGAGTATGAGCCCCGCCGTGAGCACGATCGTGTTCATCGAATTGATGTCGAGGCTCAAGTTCTTGACGAAGAAGTGTGTGTACAGCCATGCGAGCAGCATGACGACGAGCGGCACGATCACGAGCGGGCTGTGCTCGAACCAGAGCGCCGGCGTCAAATTGCCGGCCGGCTTGTCCTCGATCGGCTCGGCAACGCTCGCTTCGGCGGCTTGGAACTCCGAGATGGGTCGCACCTTCTTCGGCATGAACACGACGCCGACAATGATCGTCGCGATCAGAAAGCTCACGACGAGAATGATCGTTGCCGGTGCCCAGAGCGTCGTGCTGAGCGGCATGACGCCCGTGACTTCCTCGAGAAAGTGACCTGGCGTCGCCATGAGAAGCGGCGCGCTGCCCGATAATCCGAATTGCCAGATCGCGCCTGCGCCCGCGAGCGTTGCAAGTATGAACAAGAAATCGACGCGAAGACCTTTGGCCTCGGCTTGACGACAGAAGTGAATCGCGACGAGCGGCCCGAGCGCGAGCGACAGCCCCCAGTTCAAATAAGCGATCGCACCGGAAGTCAAAACTGCGCCGGCCACGACTTGCGGGACGGTGCGCGGCAATCGCGAAAGCTTGATGATGATGCCTTTGAAAAAGGGCGTGGCGCCGAGGATGAGACTGAGCACGAGGATCAGCGTCATCTGCATCGTGAAGGCGAGCAGATTCCACAAGCCTCGATAGTAGGCATCGACGGTATCGGTGAGCGAGGTGCCGATACCGAGCGACAGTGCAACGAGCACCACCAATAACAGGATGGATGTCGTGGTCGCATCCGGCACGACCCGCTCCATCACCAATGCGAGTTTGTCGACCCACGCTAATTTCTCCGGCGCCAGCGTCGAGGCCGCACTCGTCTTGTTGTCGTTCGTCGTCACCACCCACCCCCGTTACCCGATTCGAACACAGAGCACGCAGCGACGATAGTAACAAAGCTCAAGAAACGTCACGGCCGGCGGCGAGCGGCGACGCAATCGTAAACGGCGCGGTGCGCTTGGCTTCGCCTCGCATTGGACATCCACCTCGTCTTCACCTCGCTTGGACGCCCCGCCTCGCCTGGACACCCATCGCTTTACCTCCTCATCGCCTCGCCTCCTACTTGGACACCCATGTCTTCTCACATCACTTCAATCCGCGGGTCGTGGATGACTCGTGGGTGTCCAAACGTACCAGGATGTCCAAAACACGCCGTGCAGCTGGACGACTGGTGCCTAAACAACTAGCAAATTTCCGGGCGAATCGACCAGAAATTCGACGACTTGCTCGCTCGCGCGAACGCTATGGTTTGCTGGTGTTCAGCGAGCAATCCGCGCATGGGTTACGCACGCAAGAATCTCATCTGTTTGAACGACACGCCGTACTACCACGTGATGTCACGCTGCGTGCGTCGCGCATGGCTGTGCGGTTTCGATACCTATACCCAGCGCGACTACTCTCACCGCAAAGCCTGGGTCATTGACCGACTCACCCGGCTCGCTTCTGTCTTCGCCATCGACGTCTGCGCCTACGCGGTCATGTCCAATCACTATCACCTCGTCCTGCACGTCGATCGCAAGAGAGCTCAGGGATGGTCGGATCAGGAGGTGATCGACCGTTGGACTCGCGTGTTTCGCACGCCGCTGACCGTCCAGCGCTGGCAAGATGGCGAAGCGACTCAGGTCGAGGTCGAGATGGCCCGAGAGCTTGTCGCACGCTGGCGCCAGCGCTTGAGCGATGTCAGTTGGTTCATGCGCTGCATGAACGAGTACTTGGCCCGTCGAGCAAACTCCGAAGATGAATGCACCGGACGCTTCTGGCAGGGACGGTTCAACTCCCAAGCTCTGCTCGATGAGGCAGGGCTGCTCACCGCGATGGCCTATGTCGACCTGAATCCCGTGCGCGCCGGTATTGCAGAAAGCCCTGAGGAAGCCGAGTTCACGTCAATCTACACACGCATCAAAGAAATGCGCGCGGCTTCCAAGAGTCGCTCCAGCGTGCGACAACCTAAGCTACTGCCCTTCCGGGATCAGGCAAGGACCCACATGCCTGCCCTGCCCGTGCGTTTTCGGGACTATCTTGACCTGGTCGACTGGTCATGTCGCAGAGTCAAACAAGACCAATCAGGTCCGATCGACAGCCGAGTTCCACCCATTCTCGAGCGTTTGAAGATCGATCCTGACGTCTGGAGTCAATCGATGCGCGTACGAGGTAATGTCTTCGGTCGCGCCATGGGTCGGCTCGACCGTATGCGTCTGCATGCAAGATTACTGGGACAGGCGAGAATCCGAGGTCTTACTCAGGCCAGCCGTCTATTTACTATCGCATAGCCGTAAGGCGGGCACTCTTACACGAATTCCCACTCCCTCTAGGCGACGAGCACCCACTTTCTTCGAGTAAACCGGCTCCCGCCTCATTCGGGGCGGTTATCAGCCGTCATAACTGTTCGGCCTGACCCAGCTTCCCCAGCGAAAGACGAACTCGCAATCTCAGGTAGCACCGACCTCTGGGGTACCCAAACAAATTCGGTGGGTGTCCAAATCCGATAAGGTGGGTGTCCACATTAGATACGACTTCAAGTTCTGCGAACGCGCGAGATACCGGATGGGTGTCCACAAGCCACAAACCAAACAAGCCAGTCGCGGGGCGTGAGCTGATTGGTGGGTGTCCAGTCGCGGAACGTTATTGCGAATCGAGTAACGTTACCGACCGTAACTAACTGGACGTCGACCAAGGCTGCACCGCAAAGTGTGCACCTCGGTTAGAGCCCCGACGCGCATCCAAAGGTTGGTCTAGCGAATTCACCGTGAGTGCGGCTGCTCAATTCTCGAACACTTCCATGCGCACCATCGCCTTGCGGTGGTTGATCGTGGGGCATCGCTGGCTCGGCATCTTCACCTGCCTCTTTTTCTTCATGTGGTTTGCGACCGGGCTCGTCATGATGTACGTCGGGTTCCCGGAATACACGAGAGCCGAGCGCCTCAACCGGCTCGAACCCATTGATTGGAATGCCGTGCGCCTCGCTCCGGACACCGTGCTCGATGCGCTCGCTGCGATGGAGTTTCCCCGGCAGTTCCGGCTCGAGATGTCGGCTGGCGAACCGGTGTATCGAATCGGGTCGAGTGGCATCGCGGCCTATGCGATCTCCGCCACCTCCGGCCAGCCGATCCAAGACGTCACGGCTGCGCAAGCACGCGCAATCGCCGAGCGTGCGAGCGGCGCAAACGCGCGCATGGTCACGACCATCGATCGCGATCAATGGACGGTTGCCGGTACGTTCGACAGCCACAGGCCGTTGCATCGTGTCACGCTGCAAACATCTGACGGTCTCGAGCTCTATGTCTCTTCGCGCACCGGAGAGATCGTGCTCGACACGACTCGACGCGAACGCGGCTGGAATTGGCTCGGCGCTGTGCTTCATTGGCTGTACTTCACGGAGCTGCGCGCGAATCCGCCGCTCTGGAGTCAAGTCGTCATGTGGCTGTCAGGCATCGGCATCGTCGTTGCGGTCACCGGGTTGTGGCTCGGCATCGATCGGCTACGCATCAAGCGGCACGAGAACACCGTCTCCATCACACCATTTCGCGGCTGGATGGCGTGGCATCACGTCTTGGGTATCGTCGGCGGCATTTTCGTCCTCTCATGGATCTTCAGCGGCTGGCTTTCGATGGGACCGCCTGTTCCGTGGGAGCGCCCGCTCGATGCGCCGCGTCGAGCTGCAGTAATCCGCGTTCTCCTTGGCAATCCAAAGCCGATATTCCCTGCGAACATCCAAACGCTCGCACAGCATGCCGGAGACGATGTCCGCGAAGTCGCCTTCATGTGGGCCCTTGGCAAACCGCAAGTCGTGATGACGAGCGGGGACGGCCAACGACGCGTTCTCGATTCAATGACCGTTCAACCACGCACATTCGACGAAAGCGCTTGGGCGAAGCGCCTGCAAGGAATCATGCATCCCGCAAAGCTAGAATCGGTGGAGCGACTGACGAGCGAGGATGCCTATTGGTATTCGCGACGAGACCCGAGAACGCTGCCGGTCTTACGGTACAAGTTCACGGACGAAGAAGGCACGTGGATTCACATCGATCCAGCAACGGGACAGCTCGTCGGCTGGCTTCGCAGAAGCGATCGTATCCACCGCTGGCTCTTCAACGGCCTGCACAGCTTGGATTTTCGATGGCTCGTCTCGAACCGTCCGCTCTGGGACATCCTGATGTGGGTTCTGAGCGCCATCGGCATTGCCATTTCAACGACCAGCATCGTGATCGGCTGGCGCGCCTTGCGCCGGTAGGACACCCGACCAGAGACATACTTGAAAGCGGCCGCAAGCCACGCCGAAACCGCATATTGGAACGTTCGCACGACTACGGGCACGGCTTTCAAGGCATTCCCATACACCGTATAGTCCCCACCGACTGGCCTTGGTTGCTATTGGCGAGCGCTCGAGAACAGGGGGGGACCTATGACTGTCGTTCGATCGTTGCTTCTTGCGAGCGTGGCCTGCCTCGTTGCAGCGTGCTCGACCACTCCACCCACACCCGCTGCCCAGAAAGCCGATGTTCCGAACGTTGCTGGCGACTGGACGCTGACGATCGAAAGTCAAATGGGCTCGCAAGACACCAAGCTTTCTCTCAAGCAAGCCGGCACAGCGCTCACCGGCCTCTTCGAATCGCCGATGGGGTCCGCCGACTGCACAGGCGAGCTCGACGGCCAGAACATCAAATTCGGTTTCGACTTCGACGCTCAGGGCATGTCCTTGCGCATCGACTTCGTCGGCACAACCGACGGCCAGTCGATGAAAGGAACGGCCATTTTCGGCAGCTTCGGCGAAGGGACGTTCGTAGGGAAACGCATGTAACGCCGTCGCGATGCGCAGCGCGTCAGCTGCGCATCGCGACATACTCTTGGTAGAGCTCGGTTACGACGCGGCTGGCTGCGCTGTCGATTGCCAACAAGCGGGCGTGCCCGGCCTTTCGATGCACGCCGTTGCCGATGCGCTCGGCGCCATATCGATGGCGCTGTGCCACCACCCGAAAGATAGGGCGGCGTTAACGGCGCGTCGCGGGACGACCGCGATGCGCAATTCGAGCTCACCGTCCGAGCGCTGGTCGAAGGGCCGCACAAGCGTTTGCGTGCCGCCATGCATCGCGTACAACGCAACAATACCTCGACGCCGAAACTCGCCGCTCATCCCAATGCGCGAAACGGAGGTTTCTCGGCGCTCTACTCTCCGCACAGTGCACGAGACAACCTTCGTCGCTGACGACTCGCACCTGTAGCGTCTGCGAGGACGACGCTGTCACTCACTACTCGCCATTCACTTGCCGTTGGGGCTCGATTGCCGCGAGAAAGGGGTGTCCGCACGGCGCAGAAACGCTAAGCTCCCGGTTTATTCTCTGGATTTCGGAGCTCGACGGGATGTCTCGAGTATCGCCTCCGGCGCCGATCGACTTTTCCGGCCGCGTCATCATCATCGGCTGCGGCAGCATCGGCCAGGGAATTCTGCCGTTGATACGGAAACACATCTCCTTGGAAGGCGAGCGCCAGCTCGTCGTGCTTTCTGCAGACGAGCAAGGCCGGAAACTCGCCGAAAAATGTGGGGCGCATTTCGAGCATGCTCACTTCACGCCGAAGAATCACCGCCAGATCCTGAAGCGCCACGCCAAACCCGGAGATTTGGTACTCAACCTGTCCGTCAATGTGTCGAGCCTCGACCTGATTCGCTACTGCGCGGACAAAGGGATTCTCTACGTCGACACATCGATCGAACCGTGGCCGGGCGTCTATGCGAATCCGATGTTGGACATGCGTTCGCGCACGAACTTCTTGATTCGCGAGAAGGCGCTACAGCTTTCGAAAGAGCTCGGACCGAATGCCCCGACTGCCGTCGTCGATCATGGCGCGAACCCTGGGCTCGTTTCTCACTTCGTCAAGCGCGCTTTGTTGGATTTGGATCGCACGTTGCGCAAGGGGCATGCGCGGCCGACTTCGCGCGAAGAGTGGGCCATGCTCGCGCGCGATCTTGGCGTCACCGTGATCCAAATTGCGGAGCGAGATACGCAGGTGAGCGATGTCGCGAAACGACACGGAGAGTTCGTCAACACATGGTCGATCGAAGGGTTCGTCGATGAGCTGATGCAGCCTTGCGAGGTATCGATCGGCGTGCACGAGCTCAAGTTGCCGAGACGCGGTCGGCAACATCGTCGAGGATCGGGAACGCTCTACCTGCCTCGGCCAGGATGCGGGACGTTCGCGCGCAGCTGGACACCGTCCGTCGGCGGCTACCAAGGCATGCTCATTTCGCACGATGAAGTGTTCTCGATCGCAGATTTCCTATCTCTGCGAGAGGGAGGTCGCTTCACATATCGACCGACCGTCATGTTCGTCTATCACCCATGCGACGACGGTATGCTCTCGGCACTCGAGCTCGAAGGGCGCGGCTGGACGATGCAGCCAAACAGCCGACGTTTGGGGCGAGATATTACGGATGGAATGGATGAGCTTGGCGTACTGCTCGCCGGGCACGCAAGGAACGCATATTGGTTCGGCTCGCAATTGACGATCGACGAAGCGCGCCGCCACCTCGAATTTGCCAACGCGACGACCGTTCAGGTCGTTGCTGGTGCGCTCGCGGCGGCGGTCTGGGCGATCCGCCATCCCCGCTGCGGCCTCGTCGAGCCGGACCAGATCGACCACGAAGAATGTCTCGCCGTCGCCGCACCCTATCTCGGCAAGCTCACCGGCGCCTTCACCGATTGGACCCCTCTCCAGGGCCGCGGCGAGCTATTCCCCGAAACGCTCGACGTCGACAGCCCGTGGCAGCTCCAGAACATCCGCGGGCGGCAGTGGGTCGCCTGACCGCAGAGTTCTTGGGCGTCTGGACACCCACTCCCCCTTAGGACGCTCGGATTCTGGACACCCACCCGGAGTCCGGATTCTGGACACCCACCCTTAGAGGCCGGAGTTCTGCGGCCTAGCGGCCGGAGTTCTGGACACCCACTCGTTGTGGCGATTTGGACCCGACTCGTGGCGGCCTGCCCGCCCGCGATCTTGGGCATCACCAGTTTGGACATCCAACATCAGCCCTTCCTGACCCTTCACCGTGAGCTCCACGGCCTGAATCGGGCGGGCCGGACGCTTGCCGGCTAGGTAGGTGGGTGTCCAAACGCCTCCATCACACCAGAGGCGGGTGTTCAAGCGCGCAGCGACAGCGGATCAGGGTGGTGGGTGTCCAAAATGGGGTGATGGGGGGGTGATGGGGTGATGGTGGGTGTCCAATGATGACGTGGACCGTGAGGTGGGTGTCCAAAACGAAGGGAAAATCCGTGTGGAGACACGCGTTTGCATCGAAACGAGCGCGGCCCACCCTTCAAAAATGCGCGCCAGTACCGGGCCAAATCGCGCCATTTCGGACATCCTTGTCGAGGTGCAACTGGCAGGTTGGATCAGAACTAGAAACCAGAACTAAGCCGCCGTCACAGTTGCGCGACAGCTCGCACGATGTGATCGCACAGAGTTCCAATGATCAGCGCACCCGTTTCAGCCGCCACTCCGGGCATTCCGCACGACGTCTTCGACACGCACAACCTCCCGCAGCACGAGCGCTTCGAGATTTGGCGCGCGAGCGTGCTGCCTTTGTTCGAGCCCGAGCTGGAAGAAACGTCGCCCGACGGATTCTTTGCTCGCGTCGACGGATTCAATTTGCGGCGCGTCTTCATTTCGCTCGCCGAGTTTTCCGGCCAACGCTACGTGCGCCGTAACGGACATCGCGCAGACGACGGTGCCGATCATCTACTCCTGCAGATCTACCTTACCGGCGGCTATGTCGGTTACAACGGCTACCGAAAAGTGCAAATCGGTCCCGGAGATATCAGCTTGCTGGATCTGGGGCATACGCTCGAAAGTATCGCCGACAGCTCGAGCACTATCTCCGTAGTGATTCCTCGCGAGGTGATGTTTTCGTTCGTGCATCCTGAGCATTTGAGCGTCGGCTGCGTCATTCCCGCGCGCTCCCCGGTCGGCAGGATTCTCGGCAATCACCTCACGAGCGTTTGGCGCGCGTTGCATTCGGCATCCGTCGACGACGACGATCCGATCTGTCACACGCTGCTCGGTGCAGTGGCCGGCGCCTTCGCGGCCTATCGTGGCGGCACCCACTCAGAATGTATATCGGACAGCACCGTGCTCGATGCAATGTGCGCATACATCGAGCGCAACCTGCCTACCGAGAATCTCACGCCCGAGCAGCTTTGCCGACGCTTTGCATGCTCGCGCGCGCGGCTGTATCGCCTGTTCCGGCCGCTCGGCGGCGTGGCGACATACGTTCGCGAGAGGCGGCTCAAGCGGTGCCTTCGCGCGCTCTGCAAACAGCGCACTTCGCACCATACGATCCATGAAATCGCAGCGCACTGGGGCTTCCAAAGCCCAAGCCACTTCTGCCGATCGTTTCGCAGACAGTTCGGCATGACGCCGAGCGAAGCGCTGGAACGGGCTCGCACGCAGGGCGATGCGAGCACCATGTCCCAGCGATGCCTATCTTCACCCCACCCGGCCTTCCACGACTGGATACGCCAGCTCTAAGGCTTTTCGACCGCAAGGCGTCGCACGCCCACGTTCGGATCGAAGAAGCGCCCGGCCACGAGAATGCCGGCGAGGCCCGCTGATTCGCTAAGATTGACCGGATGAACGCACTCGATTCCCTGTTCTCGCCGCTTCGAGACTATCCCTGGCTGATGACAGCGCTGCAGCTCGCGGCGCTCATGCTGGTCGTTTGGCTAGCCAACACAGCCACGCGGAAGCTACTCGTCCGGGCGATCACACGAACGGCCAAGCTCGCACCGACGATTTGGGACGATGCACTGCTGGGACGCGGCGTCATCGCCCGCCTGGCCAACGTCGTACCCGCGCTCGTCGCCTATTACGGCATCAATTTCGTCGAGGGCTTGCCGGCGAATGCCGTGCTCATCGTGCGCGGCGTCGCGAGCGCGTACGTCGTCCTGACGATCGCCCTGGCGCTATCGAATCTCCTGAACGCAGTCGGCGCCATCTACGAGCAGCGCGATCCGGAGCGCGCTCGCGCCCGTCCGATCAAGGGCTATCTGCAAGTCGCGAAGCTCGTGATCTTCATGATCGCGGGCATTCTCATCGTTGCCACGCTGTTCAATCGCGATCCGCTGATCTTGCTCTCCGGCTTGGGCGCAATGACCGCGGTATTGATGTTGGTCTTCAAGGACACGCTGCTGTCGCTCGTCGCGAGCATTCAGCTTTCGACGCATGACATGTTGCGCGTCGGCGATTGGATCGAAATGCCTCAGCTCAACGCCGACGGCTACGCCATCGATATTTCGCTCCATACCGTCAAGGTCCAGAACTGGGACAAGACGATCACGACGATCCCGACCTGGCGGCTCATCAGCGAAAGCTACAAGAACTGGCGCGGCATGTTCGAATCCGGCGGTCGGCGCATCAAGCGCGCGCTGTATATCGATCAGACGTCGGTACGCTTTCTCGCGCCGGAAGAGCGGCAACGGCTTCGCCGCTTCGCATTGATCGACGAGTACTTGGATCGAAAGCAGGCCGAGCTCGAGGCCTACAACGCCAAGCTGATCGCCGAAGGCAAGGATCCTGTGAATACGCGCCGCGTGACGAACATCGGAACGTTCCGCGCATACGTGCAGGCCTACCTGCAGAATCATCCGCGCATTCACAAGGACATGCTCATCCTCGTGAGACAGCTTCAACCCGGCCCTACGGGCTTACCGCTCGAAGTTTATTGCTTTACTTCGACGACGGCCTGGGTCGAGTACGAAAGCATTCAAGCCGACATCTTCGACCATCTGTACGCCATCCTTCCCGAGTTCGACCTGCGCGTGTTCCAGCAGCCGAGCGGCGAAGACGTCAAACAAGCGATCGCAACGTGGAAACAGTCCGCCGACGATGCCGTTCTACCGCTCCCTCGCAACATCGGCATCGAAGCGCGCGCGATCGAGGAGTAGGAACTCGATTCACATGCCGGCGGGACACATAGAAGGTTGTGTGTCCGACTAACAAGCGTTCGGCGCAGTGCGATCTCAGACGACATGCGTTGCCGTTCCCGCGACAATGTACCAGGTCACGAACAATCCGCTGATCAATGCCCCTGGCAGCTCGCTGTTCGTGCGTCGCCAAGCGAATACGGCGATGAGCGCGACGATGAGCATCAGCGGCAGGAACTGAATCGAAATGATCGCATTCAGCGCCTGCGACGGCACGAGCAACTGCCCAGTCACGAACAACGGCGCGTACTGCACGATGATGAAAAGCAGGAATCCGCCTGCGAGCGCCGCGATGGCCGACAAATAGACGCGCCTCGGAGAATCGCCCTTCACCGCGACGAATCCGCGCAATGCACGGAACGCAACGAAGAAGAACGCAGTGAACGGAATCAGATACGTCAGAAATATCGGCACGCGATCGGCGCTCAACAACTTGAGCGCGACGACCCAGAAACGGAAATCGATCTCGAAGAAATAGTCGGCGAACAGCAACGAAGCATACCCGATTCCCGTCGTCGCGAGCGCGATGCCGATCGAGCGCCACCATTGCAGCGGCGGACGAGTCGCCTCCGGCTTGAACAGCAATCGCCCGAGCGCGAGCGTGATCGCCGCGTTCAGAAGCGCCCACGCCATGATCTGATTCGTGATGCCTTGCGGAAACCATGCGGACGCCCGCAACCATCTCGCGCCGAGACCAAGGAAGTGATAGTAAGTAGCCACCGGCACGAGCGCGCTCAGGGCGAGCGCCAACCACCATTTGGCATCGCGCCGCTCGCGCGCGAACGTTCCTTGACTACGCAGGGGTGCAAACGCCGGCAACGTGAGCAGCCAATCGAATGCGCCGAGCAGTACGGCAACGAAACCTATTAACGCGATCAGCGTGCCGATCTCTTTCCAGATCCAGATTTGATCGTCGCGATTGCGGGGCGTCCCGCCTTCTAGCGTGCGCTGGAACCATTCGATGCTGTCGCCGATAGCCTCGAACGACAAATGATCTCCAGGATGTGTTGTGCCCGGCGTGTAGAGAATGCGTGCGTTTCCTTCTTCGATCGAACCGTACAAACGACCGGGTTCGACCGGCTGATCCGTGCCGAACAACTCGAGCAGCTTCGGGCTATGCGTGACCTCTGCAGCACGCGGCACGCCCCACATGAGCTGGCTGAACTCATCGTACTTGCTGAACACGACCGCTAGATTGCGCGGAAACGTCGGGTCGCCTGGCGGCGAGAACAACGTGCGCGTCGCCGAGCCTTCGAGCACAACGGATTTGTAGCCATCCGGATTGGCAAGCGCCGCAGCAAGCACTGCGCCACCGCCCATGCTGTGGCCTTCAAGACCGATATTGTCCTTATCGACGACGTCGAGGCTGCGCAGATAGTTGAGTCCCGCCGGACCGCCGTAGCCGTCGGCGAAGGCAGGCCCCGCGCTGTAGCCGTGTCCGGTCTGATCGAGCGCCAATACGACATAGCCGCGACGCGCATACTCGATCGCAAATCCAGCCTGCGTCTCGCGCGAATTGATGTAGCCGTGAACCGCGAGGATGCCCGGTGCCGGTGTCTGCGCCGTTGCATTCGGCGGGATGTACAGCAAGCCGCTCATCGGTTTGCCGTTCGTGCCGTTGAACCGAACGTCCTGAATCCGAATGCCGCCCGACGTCTGAACGAAATGCGCGAGCAAGCCTCCGACGAGAATGGCGAGCCAACCGAACACAAGAACACGCCGCGAAGAATTCACGTCGCCCCCCCAATCTTCTTTTCCGCCGAACCGGCGACAGCCGACAGGTCGTACGCCTTATTGGTTTATATTTCGATGTGCCGGCCGCGAGCCTAAGTCGGGCGCTGATCGATGTCTATCCACGATCGCAAAAACTCGTCAAACCTGCTGTCATCTGCGATTGCCCGCACGATCCGACGGTCATTTCCCAATTTTGTTTCTCGCGCAACAAACGAATGAACAACCAGGACGTTGATCTCCTCGTCATCGGCGGTGGTATCAACGGCGTCGGCATCGCACGCGATGCCGCGGGGCGCGGTCTTTCGGTGCTGCTGGTCGAACAAGACGACCTCGGGCAACACACCTCGAGCGCGAGCACCAAGCTGATTCACGGAGGACTGCGCTATCTGGAGTACGGCGAGCTTGGCTTGGTGCGCGCCGCGCTCATCGAACGCGAACGCATGCTGAGCATCGCGCCGCATCTGGTACGGCCACTCGAGTTCGTGCTCCCGCAGACGGAGCTGTCGCGGCCGAGCTGGATGTTGCGGCTCGGGCTTGCGCTCTACGATCGGCTGGGAGGACCAAGCCGCCTCGGGCGTTCGCGCTCCTTACGAATCGACGGAGCGTATCGCGAAGGACTGCAATCGCGGGTGCAGCGAGGTTTTGCGTACTGGGATTGTCGCGTCGACGACAGTCGGCTCGTCATTGCCAATGCTCTCGATGCCGCAGCTCGCGGGGCACGCATCCGCCCTCGCACGCGGTTCATCGGTGCATCACGCGAACGAGACGGTTGGCGATGCACGATCGCTGACGCGCATACGGGAGATGCAGAAACAGTGCGCGCGCGTGTGCTGGTCAATGCGGCAGGTCCATGGGTCAGCGAGATCTTGCACCAGCGTCTCAACATCGAACGCAAGAAGACGGTACGGCTCGTCAAAGGCAGCCACATCGTCGTACCGCGACTTCACGTGGGATCGCATGCGTTCATGCTCCAGAACCCGGATCGCCGCATCGTTTTCGTAATCCCTTATGAAGGACGCTTCTCGCTGATCGGAACGACGGAAGTTGCGGTGCCGTCGCCCGACAGTCCGGAGACCATCAGTCCGGAAGAAGTCGACTATCTGTGTGCAAGCGTGAATCGTTACTTCGAACGCCAGCTCACAACTGATGATGTCGTGTGGACTTACAGCGGCATTCGCCCGCTATTCGAAGATGCAGCCAAGAACGCAACCGCCGTCACGCGCGACTATGTGCTCGACCTCGATGCGGCACACGGCCACGCCCCGCTCTTGTCGATTTTCGGCGGCAAGATCACGACCTATCGCAAGCTCGCCGAACAGGTGTTGCAAAAGCTCGCGCCCTTCCTTCCAGCTGCAGGCAAGCCGTGGACGGGAGATGTGCCATTGCCGGGCGGCGATTTCGGCGGCGCGCGTCTCGAAACGTTCATCGCCGAGTTGGAAGTTCGTTTCCCGTTTCTCACGCACGCATTCGCCGAACGGCTCGCACGTGCGTACGGGACGCGAGCGCAGGAGATCCTGCGTGGCGCGTACACACCGGACGATCTCGGTACGCGCTTCGGCGCGGATTTGTATCAGGCCGAGGTCGACTATCTCATCGAGCACGAATGGGCACGCACCGGCGACGACGTGCTGTTACGGCGTTCCAAGATGATTCTGCACTTGTCGCAGGACGAAGCGGAGCGTGTGAGAGAGTACGTGGCGAGCAAAAGCGCAGCAGTTGACAGTTGATAGCTATGCGTCGCCCGGCGACGCACGCCTGGCGAAAGCGAAGTGCGGGTCCTGCCAGAGGATAAATCGTTAGCACCGATCGATGATCGGCACACGCCGCTATCCACTATCGACTATCAACTCCCAACTGATCGGGCCGCCTCGCGGCGGCCCGATCGCATCGATTACTCTGTGTTCCGCGGTGGAGGTGCGATGTACGTGTTCTCGAGGCCACCGACTCTTCCTTCTAGCGGCGTACCGAGCATGAGATAGCCCTTGCTCTCTGCCGTCCAAGCAGGCCATTCGATCAAGCCGGGCACGCTCGGATTACCCGTCCTGGCGAACTGCGCCCAGATCGTCGCCGCTTGATCGGCGACCTTCAAGTCTTGATCGTCGTGGGCCGGCAGCTTCACGGAGCAGCCGCCGCCGCGCGCGAGACCTTGCGTCGTCGGCGACGACAGGCCAATCGGAATGGCGCCGAACACGTAAGTGAGCTCGAGACCGTGGAACGCGACGCAACCTTTTTCTTCGCGCCAACCGAGCGGCAGTTGCGTGAAGTTGTAAACGTAAGTCGGTGCCACCTTGCTGTGCAGATCAGCCATCTGCGGCACTGACGTTTGGAGCATGGCTTCACCTTGATTCGCACCGACGATCAAAGGCACGGCGCGCTGCTTGCCTGCTTTGAACTGATCGTGAACGGGCTCCGGAATGACATAGCCATCGACGACGGGGCTGGCGCGGAAGCCGACCTCTTGCTTACGCGCAGTCTCGAGAACTTGCTCCCAGCTCACCGCGCGCATTTGTGCGAGCACGTCGGGTCCATCCTCGATGCCAAGTGCGGCTTGAAGCCTCACACCCATCGCCTCTGCATCTGCAAGTTTGAGCGACCGATCGACCGTCGCGAGCGCAGAACCGCTTTCAACGATCGCTTTGTGGAACAGACCTTCCGTTAGCGGAGAAGCCATTTGCGAAATGACCTTCGTGCCGCCGCCCGACTCGCCCATGA
>ERZ777003.1287-NODE-1287-length-39238-cov-13.252278_pt1 | contig 39238 bp, 37 predicted proteins | sample MGYA00374956_ERZ777003 | MGnify/ENA primary metagenome ERZ777003 (study PRJEB29302, sample SAMN06268252) | bioreactor metagenome | isolation source: Joint BioEnergy Institute, California, USA | place: USA:Joint BioEnergy Institute, California, USA | collected... | reverse complement strand
CGGTGGCGCCCCGGGTCCCACCACCGCTCGTCGTAGGGCCACGGCCCGGCCCAGGCCACGACCTCGTCCCGCTGCCCGCCGGCGGCGACCGTCGCCGGTGGCGCGCTCACCTCGCCCCGGCCGTCCACCCGCACCGGGCGCCCGGCGGCGTCGAGCACCTCGGCCGGCAGCGGCGGGTCGTGCACCGTGGCCGGCGCCGGGTCGGGCACCAGCCCCGGCCACGGGGCCCGCACGTGGTCGCGGCGGGCCGCCGGCCGGGGCTCGGTCACGTCGGTGGCCGCCACCGGCACCAGGTCCACCCGCTCGGCCGGGCCGCGGCCGCCCCGCCACTCCGGCACCCGCACCGCCTCGGCCCCCAGCAGGCCCTGGACCCGGGCGAGCGAGCGGGCCACCCGCTCCCCCGCCTCGACCGGGTCGACCGCCCCCGGCCCGCCGGCGCTGAACGCCAGCTGCCGGCCGCCGGCGGGGACGATCTCGTCGGGGGCCAGCCACAGCCGGGTGAGGGCCCCGGTCGGCCGGTGGGCGCCGACGTGGAGCCAGCCGTCGAGCTGCCAGCGCACCCGCTCGGCGATGGCCCGCGGCGTGAAGGTGCCCTCGGTGCGCCACACCCGCTCGTGGGTCTCGCCGTGCTCGGTCTCGGCGCCGACGACCAGGCGGGTGCAGGCGCTGCCCCGGGCCGCCAGCCGCCGCTGCAGCTCGTCGGCCAGGCCCCGGGCCACGAACGCCGCCGCCTCGACCCGCTCGGCCGGCGGGTCGATCTCGGCCGCCAGGGTGAGGTCGTCGGGCGGCGGGGCCGTGGCCGGCGGGCGCTCGTCCAGGCCGCTCGCCAGCCGGTGGGCCGCCCGCCCCTCGGCGCCGAACCGGCCGACGACCTCGGCCAGCGGCAGGGCCGCCAGGTCGCCCAGCGTGCGGATGCCCAGCCGTTCGAGCACGTCGACCAGCTCGGGCCCCGCCGGCCCGCCCGGCTCGGCCAGCTCCCGCACCGGCAGGGGGGCCAGGAACGCCGGGCTGCCGCCGGGCGGCACGACGGTCGTCGCCACCGAACCGCCGGCCTCCCGCCCGCGGCCCCGCCAGGCCGCGGGGTGGCGGGCGACGGCCGGGTTCCCCGACCGGTGGCGGGCGGCGAGGGTGGCGGCGAACCGGCCGTCGGCCACCCCCACCCGCACGAACCCCCGCCCGTCCAGCACCTCGGCCACCACCGCGGCGGTCCGCTCGGCCAGGGCCTCGTCGCCGCCGTGGTAGCGGGACGGGCCCCGGGTCGGGAACGCGCAGGCGCCCGGGTGGGTGATCTCGACGCGGGGCGTGACGGCCTCGAGCGCGGCGACCACCGGCTCGAAGGCCCGGGCCTCGCCCGCCGGGTCGTGCGGGAGCACGACCAGCTCGGGGCAGCGGGCCTGGGCGTCGCGCCGGCGCATGTGGCGCTCCACCCCCTCGGCCCGGGCGGCGGGCGAGGTGGCCACCACCCGGTTGGCGTGGAACACCGCCGCCGGCACCTCCAGCGGCACCCCGGCAGCCACCACCGGCCAGTCGGCACACCAGACCACGAGCATGCGGGTCACCTCGGCCATCAGCCCGCCTCCCCCGTCGGCTCCGCCGGCGCCGGCGGTGCCGGGGCCGCCGGCGCGGACCGCTGCCCCGCCGGCCCGGGTCGGGGCCGCAGTGGGATGGGCTCGGCCACCGGCTCGACCGGCGCCACCGCCCCGTCGGGCCCCGGGAGCCACAGCTCGGCCCGGCGCCCCCGGGCGGCCTCGCCCCGACCCTCGACCGCCACCGCCACCCGCCGACCCCGCAGGTGGCCCCAGCCGTCGCCCAGCCCCTGCCACGCCGACGACGTGACGGTCAGGCGCAGGGGGCTGCGCTCGCCCGGCAGCTCGCCCCCCACCGCCACCAGCACCGACCCCCGCTCCCGCACCCGGGCGACCAGGCGCCGGGCGTCGGCCGCCCGCAGGCGCCCGCCGGCGGCGACCAGCACGACGTCGAACCCGTCGACCAGCGCCGCCACCACCGACGCCCAGCCGCCGCGCTCGCGGCCCGGGTCGGCCACCAGCACCAGCCGCTCGAGGGACAGACCGAGCTCGTCGGCGGCCACCAGGCCCAGCGACCCCAGGCCGACGGCCGCCACCCACGACCCGGCCCGCGAGGCCCCCGCCACCAGGGCCAGGGCCAGCGACGTCGCCCCGGTCACGCCGGGGCGGGCGCCGACGGCCACCGTCGTGCCCCGCCGCAGCCCCGCCCCCGGCAGCAGCGGCTCGAACGCCGGCAGGACCGGGAGGCGCAGGTCGCGGGCGAGGTCGGTGGGACGGACGCGGCCGGCGAGCTCGGCGAGGCCGGCGCCGCCCGTCCGACCCCCCGGGGCCGGCGCGGGCGACCCGCCGGCGGCGCGCCCGCCGGTGACGGGATCGTGCGCGAGACCCTCCGCTCGAGCCACGCCGCCATGATCGAACACACGTTCGCAGCCGGCAAGACCTGTGCCGGGACGCGCGCGGGGCGTGCCCCTCCCCGGGAGGGCCGCCGGTCAGTGCCGCGGGGCCCGCCCGGCCCGGCCGGTCAGGGGAACAGGCCGCGGGCGGCGATGGCGTCGGCCACCCGCTCGACCGCCACGACGTAGGCGGCGGTGCGCATGTCGACCCCCAGCGTCTCGGCCCGGGCCCAGACCGCGGTGAACGCGCGCTCCATGCGCTGGCGCAGCCGCTCGGCCACCACCCCGTCGTCCCACGGGTAGGCCTGCTGGGCCTGCGCCCACTCGAAGTAGCTCGCGGTCACGCCGCCGGCGTTGGCCAGGATGTCGGGCACGACCACGACGCCCCGGCGGTCGAGCACCCCCTGGGCCTCGGTGGTGGTGGGGCCGTTGGCCGCCTCGACGACCAGCTTGGCGGCGATGCGCTCGGCCACCTCCTCGGTGATCACGCCGCCGAGCGCCGCCGGCACGAGCAGCTCGCACTCGATGTCCCAGATGGCGTCGCCGTCGATGTCGTCGCCGCCCCCGAACCCGGCGACCGTGCCGGTCTCGGCCACGTGCTCGGACAGCGCCTGGATGTCCAGGCCGCCCTCGTTGTGGACGGCGCCGCCGATGTCGGCGACCGCCACCACCCGCATGCCGGCCGAAGCCAGCAGGTAGGCCAGGGGCCCGCCGACCTTGCCGAAGCCCTGCACCACGGCCCGGGACCCGGCCATCGGGATGCCCAGCTCGCGCAGCGCCACCCGGGCGCAGTCGAGGCAGCCGGCGGAGGTGGCCCCCGAGTGGTTGCGGGTGCCGCCGATCGACAGCGGCTTGCCGGTGACCGACCCCGGCAGCAGCCGGCCCTGCACCATCGACAGCGTGTCCATGAGCCAGGCCATCACCCGCCCGTCGGTGTTGACGTCGGGGGCGGGGATGTCCTCCTCGGGCCCGAGGATGGGGCTGATCTCGTAGGTGAAGCGGCGGGTGAGGCGCTCGAGCTCGCCCAGCGACATGCGGCGGGGGTCGCAGCGCACGCCGCCCTTGCCCCCGCCGAACGGCAGGTCGACGACCGCGGTCTTGAAGGTCATCATCGCCGCCAGCGCCTTGACCTCGTCGACGTCGAGGTCGGGGTGGAAGCGGATGCCGCCCTTCGCCGGCCCCCGCGTCGTGTCGTGGTGGACCCGCCACCCGGTGAAGACCTCGACCGACCCGTCGTCCATGCGCACCGGCACCGACACCTCGAGCACCCGGCGGGGCGTGCGGAGCATCCGGTGGACGTCCGGATCGAGCTTGGCCAGCTCAGCAGCTTCGTCGAGGTTGTCGAGGACGGCCTGCCAGGCCTTGGAACCCATGCGTCACTCCCTTGCGTCGACCGGCGTCGTTGGCGATCGACCCTCCAAGCATGCCCGCTCGAGGGGCGGGAGTGACCCTATTCCGGCGCGTCGCCCTCGGCAGGGCGGACGCCACCCGCGGCCACGGGCTCGCCGCCCGCCGAGGCGCCCTCGGCCGAGCCGCCGTCGGCCCCCTCACCCTCCGGGCGGGGCCGGTAGAAGATGTAGAGGTCGCGGATGACGTCGGCCAGGCCCTCGCCGGAGGCGCCGGGCGCCAGCCGCACGGTGACCACGCTGCCGATGGCGTGCACCTCGCTGACCGCCCCCGTCTCGAAGAGCCGGCGGGCGAGCCGGTCGACGGGCCGGTCGTCGAGGACGTCGTCGAGCGAGCGGTAGTGCTCGTGCCCCTGGCCGGTGAGCGAGCGGTTGAGCTCGAACCGAGCGAGGCCGGGGGTGCGCGTCGGCCTCTCGACGACGGTGATCGGCTGTCCCATGGCGGGCGGCATGATATCCCTGCGGTCACCGCCCACCCGAAACGCGCAACGGCGCGCGGACGCCAGGAGGTCGCACATGGCTACCGAGACCATCGAGGTGACCGGGCACATCCTCGACTCGCTGCTGCTGCCCAAGATCCTCGACACCATCCTCGAGGCCGGGTGCGACTACGAGATCCTCGACGTGTCCATCGGCAAGACCAACGTCGACCCCAGCCGGGCGGTCATCGCCGTCACCGGGGACGACGAGGTCCTGGGCCCGGTGCTCGACGACCTCCAGGTCCACGGCGCCAACCGCACCGTGCAGCCCGACGCCACCCTGGTGCCCGCCGAGCGCGACGGCGTCCTGCCGGCCGGCTTCTACTCCACCACCAACCTGCCCGGCGAGGTCCGGGTGGGCGGGCGCTGGCTGCCGATCGAGAACCCGGAGATGGACTGCGGCCTCGTCGTGCGGGGCGACCGGGCGGTCACGGTCCCGATGCACCGGGTGAAGGCCGGCGACATGGTCGTCGTGGGGAGCGACGGCGTGCGGGTGGCGGCGCCGTCGAAGCCCCGGGACACGCAGGTGTTCGAGTTCATGGGCTCGGAGGTGTCCTCCGAGAAGCCGAAGGGCCTGCTCGTCGCCCGGGTGGCCGACCGCCTGCGGGCGGCCCGGGAGCGGGGCGGGAAGATCCTGGTGGTGGCCGGGCCGGCGGTCGTCCACACCGGCGGCGGCCCCGAGCTGGCCCGCATGGTCGAAGCCGGCTGGGTCGACGTGCTGTTCGCGGGCAACGGCTTCGCCACCCACGACATCGAGTCCAACGTGCTCGGCACCTCGCTCGGCGTGTCGGTCGAGGAGGGCACGCCCACCGAGGGCGGCCACGCCAACCACCTGCGGGTCGTCAACGAGGTCCGGCGCCACGGGTCGATCGCCGCCGCGGTCGAGGCCGGCTACGTCACCGGCGGCGTCATGCGGGCGCTCGTCGAGAAGGGCGTGCCGTTCGTCCTCGCCGGGTCGATCCGCGACGACGGGCCGCTGCCCGACGTCATCACCGACACCGTGGCCGCCGCCGACGCCATGCGCGAGCACCTCGCCGGGGTCCAGGTGGCGCTCATGCTGGCATCGACCCTGCACGCCATCGCCACCGGCAACTGCCTGCCCGCCGGGGTGGAGACCTTCTGCGTCGACATCAACCAGGCGGTCGTCACCAAGCTGGCCGACCGGGGCAGCCACCAGGCCCTCGGCATCGTGACCGACGTCGGGCTCTTCATCCGCGAGCTCGCCGACGAGCTGATGGGCCAGCCGTGAGCACCACCCTCCCCTGGGGCCGGCGCTACCTCATGTGCCCGCCCCGGCACTTCGGGGTGCTCTACGAGATCAACCCCTGGATGCGCACGGAGGTGACCGTCGACTCGGACACCGCGTTCGCCCAGTGGGAGCGGCTGGTCGACGCCCTCCAGGCGGCCGGCGCCCAGGTCGAGATCATGCCCTCGCAGCCCGGCCTGCCCGACCTGGTCTTCACCGCCAACGCCGGCATCGTCGACGCCACGCCCGACGGCTCCGGCCGGCCCGGGCGGTTCGTCCCCAGCCACTTCCGCCACCCCGAGCGCCAGCCGGAGACCGCCGTCGACATCGACTGGTTCGCCCGCCGGGGCTGGAAGATCGAGCGCCTGCCCGACCAGCTCGACCACGAGGGCGCCGGCGACGCCCTGCCGTTCACGCCCGAGGGCGGCCGCACCGTGCTGGTGTCGGGCTACTCGTTCCGGTCCGACGCCGCGGCGGCCACCGCGCTGTCACAGCTGCTCGGCATCCCGGTGCGGCTCGTCCAGCTGGTCGACCCCCGCCTCTACCACCTGGACCTGACCTTCTGCCCGCTGGACGGGCGGCGGGCCATCGTCGCCCCCTCCGGCTGGGACCGCTACGGCCGCAAGGTGATCGAGGCGCTCGTGCCCGAGCCGCTGGTGCTCACCGAGGAGGAGGCGCTGTCGTTCTGCGCCAACTCGGTGGTCGTCGAGCGCACGGTCATCATGCCGGCCACGCCCGTGCGGGTCGGGCGCCAGCTCGAGGCCTGGGGGTTCGAGGTGGTCGAGTGCCGGGTCGACGAGTTCCTCAAGGCCGGCGGCGGGTGCCGGTGCCTGACCCTGGCCCTCGACGTCCGGCTCAGCCCGGAGCCCGCCGGCGAGCGCTGAGGCGCGCCGCCCGCGCCGGGCGGGGGGCGCTCAGGGCGTCGGCACCGGCGGGCGGGACGGCGCCGCGACCCCGTCGCCGGCGGGTGCGCCCGCGGGCGGCGCCGCGGCCCTGCGGGCCTCGCGCCAGGCCAGCGCCGCCAGGGCGATGGACACCACCGCCAGGACGGTGTGGACGGCCTTGAAGCCGGCGCTGTGGTCGGCGGCGACGATGCGCACGTCGCGCACCACCCAGACGACGACCGACCAGCCGGCCAGCGCCCCCACGGCCACCAGCGACGCCTGGCGGGCCCGGCGCCACAGCGTGACCACGACGGCGAGCGCCAGCACCGTGAAGCTGACGGCCAGGCCGGTGCGGCCCCACTTCTCGCCGGTGTCGAGCGCCTCGTCCCGCCAGATGTTGGCGATGCGGGTGGTCCAGACGAAGAACGTCCAGACCACGAGCGCGACGGCGAGCGGGCGGCGACGCATGGGGCCGAGGCTACCGGCGGCCGTCGGCCGGGCGGGAACCCGGGGTCGTCCCGGCGGACCGGGTGGTCAGCCGCCGGCGTCGTCGTCGGCCAGCAGGTCGTGGTCGCGGGCCTGCTGGCGGGCCGCCTCGATGCCCTTGCCCAGCTCGTCGAGCCGCTTCTGCATCTCCCGCGGCCGGCGGTCGGCCTCGGCCAGGTGGCGGCGCAGGCGCTCGGCCGGCGTGAGCTGCGTCTCGTCGGTCTCGGCCACGGTCGTGGCGTACCCGCCGGCGCCCGCCGCCAGCCGCGCCGGCCCGCCGGCGAGACGGCCGCCGGGTCTCGCCGGCGGTCAGTCGAACAGCGTGCCCTGGGGGTCGGGGCGGATCAGGCGGGGCACCCCCGACCACGGCAGCCCGTCCATGAACACCCAGCTGCGGCGGTGGATGGCGGAGGGGCCCAGGCCGCGCAGCACCGCCTTGTGGCGGGGGCACGGGTAGCCCTTGTTGTGCGCGAACCACCACCAGGGGTAGTTCGCGTCCTCGGCGACCATGATGCGGTCCCGGGTCACCTTGGCCACGATCGACGCCGCCGAGATCGACAGGCAGCGGGCGTCGCCACCCACGATGCGCTGGGCGATGCCGCCGCCGACGAAGTCCCACTTGCCGTCGAGCAGCACCCGGTCGGGGCGCACGCCGAGGCCCTCGAGCGCCCGGCGGGCGGCGAGGCGCTGGGCCTCGCTCATGCCCAGCTCGTCGCACTCCTCGGCGCTGGCGTGGCCGACCGCCCAGGCGGTGCACCACTCGGTGATGCGGTCGTAGAGGGCGGCCCGCTCGGCCGGGGTCAGCAGCTTCGAGTCGCGCACCTTGTAGACCCGCCGGTCGCGGGGCAGCACGACGGCCGCCAGGGTCAGCGGGCCGGCCCACGCCCCCCGGCCCACCTCGTCCATCCCGACGACCACCTCGTGGCCGGCGTCCCACAGGGCCCGCTCGTAGGTCAGCGACGGGGGTCGGCGGCGCAGCGCCTTGCGCAGGGTCGGGGCGGTGGCGGCCACACGGCGAGGCTAGTGCCCGGCGCCGACCGCCTCGGGCCACCGCGGATCAGCCCAGCTTGGCGATGTTGTCGGCCTCCTCGGCCTCGGGCTCGGTGGTGAGGAAGGCGTCGATCATCTCCTCGGCCAGCGCCGGCGAGGTGAGCCGCAGGCCCAGCGCCAGGACGTTGGCGTCGTTCCACCGCCGGGCCCCCGCCGCGGTCTCCCGGTCGGTGCACAGCGCGGCCCGCACGCCCGGCACCTTGTTGGCCGCCATCGACACGCCGGTGCCGGTCCAGCAGCAGACGACGCCCCGCTCGGCCTCGCCGCCGGCGACCAGCTCGCCCACGCGGCGGCCGACGTCCGGCCACGGGTCGCCCTCGCCGGCCACCACGACCTCGTGGCCCCGCTCGGCGAGCACGGCCTTGATGCGGTCGGTGACCTCGGTCTTCTCGTCGGTGCCGAACGCGATGCGCATCGCCGCCCAGGCTAGGGCGGCGCCGCCGGGCGGCTACCCCTCGTCGTCGAGGCGCAGCGGCAGGCCGAAGAGCGGGAAGACCCGCTCGACGTCGAGGAACACCTCGATGCGGGCGATCCGTTCGTCGCGGATGTCGAGGACGTGCAGCGACCAGGCCTCGTGCCGGCCGCCGGGGCCGCTCGGCCTGTACTGGCCGTAGGCCGGCGAGCCGTTGGCCGCCGGCGCGGGCACGAACCGGGAGCCGCGGCACCCCTTCCCGTGGCCCAGGTTCCAGGCGACGATCTGGTCGGCGCCCTGGAGCCACAGCGGGATGGGCGGCATGGACATGGTGGCGTCGTCGTGCAGCAGCGCCGTGAGCGCGTCCATGTCGTAGCGCTCGAAGGCGTCGACGTAGCGGGCGAGCAGCTCCTGCTGGTCCTCGTCGAGCGGCCGGGCCAGCTCGCCCGCGGTCGTGTCGGCCGCCTCGAGGGTGGCCTTGGCCCGCTGCATCAGGCTGTTGACCGACGCCACCGAGGTGTCGAGCAGCTCGGCCACCTCGCTGGCCTTCCACCGCAGCACCTGGCGGAGGATGAGCACCGCCCGCTGGCGGGGCGGCAGCAGCTGCAGGGCGGCGATGAAGGCCAGGCGGATCGACTCCCGGGCCTCGGCCACCTCGGCCGGGTCGGCGCCGTCGGGCACGACCCGCGCGTCGGGGATGGGGTTGATCCAGACGGCCTCGGGCTCGGGCGGCGGGACCCTCGGCGTGGTCGCCGGCTGGGCCGGGCCCAGGTCCATCGGCCGGGCCCGCCGCTGGCGCCCGTTCAGGTGGTCGTAGCAGACGTTGGTGGCGATGCGGTAGAGCCACGACCGCAGCGCCGAGCGGCCCTCGAACCGGTCGTGGCCGCGCCACGCCCGGACCATCGTCTCCTGCACGGCGTCCTCGGCCTCGAAGGCCGAGCCGAGCATCCGGTAGCAGTAGCCGGTGAGCTCGGGGCGGAACCGTTCGAGCACCTCGGGGAGGGCTTGGTCCCCCTGCAGAGCGTCGTGCCGTGCCGCGATGTCCGTCATGGGCCGCACCCTCCCTGGCGTCGGCGTGCGGGCGGGCGGCGCCCGCGCCGTGTCCGATGCTACGGCGATCCGTCGCCCCGACCACGCCGTTTGCGCCCGGGCCGGTCCGACGGCCCGCCACGGGGGTAGACCTGGCGGCCATGGAGGACCACGTGGTGACCGACGGCGCCGGCTTCCGCCTGGCCGACCGCGACCCCGGCGCGACCAGCGGGGTGCCGGGCAAGGCCGAGGGCCGGGCCGAGGTGGCGGAGCTCACCCGGCGGATGCGGCACCTGCAGGAGCGCTTCTACGCCGACGGTCGCCACCGGCTGCTGGTCGTGCTGCAGGGGATGGACACCTCCGGCAAGAGCGGCGCCATCCGCCGGGCCTTCGCCGGCCTGAACCCCGCCGGGGTCCGGGTGACGTCGTTCCGCACGCCGACGGACGACGAGCTGGCCCGCGACTTCCTCTGGCGGGTGCACCGGCACGTGCCCCGCGACGGGGAGATCGCCCTGTTCGACCGGAGCCACTACGAGGACGTCGTCGCCGTCCGGGTGCGGGGCCTGGTGCCGCCCGAGCGGTGGCGGGCCCGCTACGAGCACATCCGGGCCTTCGAGCGGATGCTGGTCGACGAGGGCACGATCGTCCGCAAGTTCTTCCTCCACATCTCCCGGGAGGAGCAGGCGACGCGCCTGCGGGCCCGGCTGGAGGACCCGCGCAAGCACTGGAAGTTCCGCCGCAGCGACCTCGAGGACCGGGACCGGTGGGACGACTACCAGGCGGCCTACGAGGACGCCATCCGCGAGACCGCCACGCCGGAGGCGCCGTGGGTGATCGTCCCCGCCGATCGCAAGTGGCACCGGGACCTGGTCATCTGCCGCACGATCGTCGACACGCTCGAGCGGCTCGACCTCCGCTACCCGGAGGCGGAGGAGGACCTCTCCGGCGTGGTGGTCGTGTGAGCCGGCTCAGGGGGTGAGCAGCGGGGCGACCTCGGCCCCGAAGCGCTCGACCTGGTCGCACAGCTCGGCGGCGTCCCGCGACCGCAGCCGGACCTGCAGCTGGTTGGCGCCCGCCTCGATCCACGGGCGGAGGCCCTCGGCGACCCGCTCGGGCGGGCCGGCCAGGCACCGGCCGACGTCCCAGGTCGGGTCGCCGACGTGGCAGACGAACAGCGCGCCGACGTCGAAGGCCGCCGGCCGGCCCGCGGCCTCCCGCCGCTCCCGGACCCGGGCGACGATGCCGGGCAGGTCGCGCAGGCGCACGCCCTGGGGCAGCCAGCCGTCGGCCAGGTCGGCCGCCCGCCGGACCGCCGCCGGCGACGAGCCCCCGACCCAGATCGGCACGGACGCCTGGACCGGGCGGGGCGCGATGCCCACCGAGCCGTCGAGCCCCCAGTCGCCGTCGGGGAGCACCGGGTACTCGTCGTCGAGCGCGGCCCGGATGGCCGGCAGGGCCCGCTCGACCCACCGGCCCCGCTCGGCGAACGGCACCCCGAGCAGGGCGAACTCCCGCTCGACGTGGCCGGCGCCCACGCCGACGATGGCCCGCCCGCCGGAGAGCCGGTCGAGGGTCGTGAACGCCTTCGCCACCTCCAGCGGGTGGTGGTACGGCAGGGCGATCACGTGGCTGAGCAGCCGCACCGACCGGGTGACGCCGGCGAGGAACCCGAGCGTCGTGAACGGGTGGTACCAGGTCGTGCCCATCGACTCGTCGTGGGGCTTGGGGATGGCGACGTGCTCGCACACCCCGACGTAGAGCGCGCCGGCCCGATCCGCGGCCCGGGCGACGGCGACGAGGTCGTCGGTCGTGGCGTCGGCCTCCCACGGCTCGACGAAGAGCGTGCTCTGGGCCTGGATGGGCAGCTGCAGGCCCCAGGCGACGGTGCCGGGCGGGACGATCGCCGCCATCTCACTTCACCGCCGTGGGGGCCACCGGCCCGCCGACCGACCGGGTGAGCGGCAGCGGCGTCGCGCAGAGGAGCATGTCGTACTGGCCGTCGGCGGCGCAGTCGGCGGCCAGCTCGTCGAGGTCCCACAGCTGCCCCTGCGGCATGCCCATGTCGACGAGGTCGAGCAGGTGGACCGGCAGGAGCGCGGCCGGGTCCTCGGGCGGCCAGACCTCGAACACCAGCGTGTCGGTGGCGACGGCGGCGACGTCGTGGTCGTGCAGCCACTCGACCGACCGGGCCGACAGCCCGGGCGAGGGGTTGGCGAAGCGCTCGCGGTCGCCGGCCCGCAGGAAGTGCATCTGGCCGGTGCGCACGAGCAGGACGTCGCCCGGCTCGACGGTCACCCCGGCCAGCTCCATCGCCTTGTCGAGGTCGTCGCCGGTGACGGGGTGGCCGTCGTCGAAGTGGTCGACGCCGTGGACCCGGGCGACGTCGGCCAGGATCGCCCGGCTGACGACCGGGCCGAAGTTCTCGATGCCCAGCCGGGCGGCGCCCCGCTCGTCGACCACCGAGGCGTCGACGCCGTTGTAGAGGCGGCCCTCGTAGCTGACGTGGGCGAGGGCGTCCCAGTGGGTGGCGGCCTGCACCCCCATGGTGACGGCGTCGTCGCTGGCGCAGAAGTCGGCCGGGTCGCCGGTGTAGGGGGCGTTGACCGACAGCATCGTGCGCCGGGGGTTCTCGCGACCGGGGATGGCCCCGGTCTGCGGGCCGTCCTCGTCGAACGGGATGGCCAGCGCGAACACCTTGCCCTGGCGGGCGGCGGCGACCCCCCGCAGGACGGCGGCGGTGTCGATGAGGTTCAGCGTGCCCCGCTGGTCGTCGCTCCCCCAGCGCCCGGCGTTCGAGACGCGGGCGGCGATCTGCTTGATGTGGTCGGGCAGCGCCATGCGGTCCCCCTCTGCTCGCCCGGGACGGTGCGATCGGAACGTGTTCTAGTTCGCGGCGAGGGGGCGCTGCCCGCGGCGTGAACGGCGCGCGGTCCTGACGTTGCCCCTCCACGGCCAAGTGGCCGAGGTTGTCCCGCTGAAGTCCCACGACTCGAAGTCCGACTGGGTGCCGAACGGGGCTCACGTCGCCGTGGCGGCGCCATACGTCGTCTCGGTCGTCTGACGGCCGCCAAGCCGAGAGCCCACCTGGAGGGCTGGTCGCCACATCGTTTGACGACCTATACGAACATGTGTACGATAGCTGGCCGTGTTGGGGGGTCTGGCGGCCGCGATCGAGGGCCTGGAGCTGGCCGCCGACGGCGACGAGCTGGCCGCGGCCCTCCGGCTGCGGGACCTGCTGGACGCCAAGCTGGCCGAGGCGGTGGCGGCGTTCGACGGCGCCGAGCTGTGGGACGCCGACGGCGCCACCTCGATGGTCGGCTGGCTGGCCGACCGGGCCGGCATGGCGCGCCGCGAGGCCACCCGGGTCACCCGCCGGGCCCGGCTCGTCCGCCGCCTGCCGGCCACCGCCGCGGCGTGGCACGAGGGGCGCCTGTCGACCGGGCAGGTCGACGCCATCTGCGCCAACCTCACGGCCGACCTGGCCGGCGTCTTCGCCCGCCACGAGGCCGACCTGCTCCCCACCCTGGTCGACCTGCCGGCGGCCGACGTCGCCGCCGCCATGCGGGCCTGGCGCGCCTGCGCCGAGGACGCCGCGCCGCCGGACCCGACACCTCAGACGCTGCACGCCTCCCGCCTGCTGGACGGACGGCTGGCCGTCGACGGCACGCTCGACGCCGAGACCGGCGAGCTGCTGCTGACCGCGCTGCGGGTGGCGAGCGCCGGCGAGGCCGACGACGAGCCGCCCCGGGGCACCGCCACCCGCCGGGCCGACGCGCTCGGCGACATCTGCCGGTTCTTCCTCGACCACCAGCGATCGCATCGGGGCGGGCGCCACCGCCCGCACGTCAACCTCGTCGTCCACCTCGGCCGCGACGGCGACGTGCGACGGGCGGCGACGGTCGGCGGCGTCGCGCTCGATCGCGTCAGCGCCGGCCGGCTGCTCTGCGACAGCGTCCTGCACCGGGTGCTCGTGCAGGGCCGGTCCGCGATCGTCGACTACGGACGTGCGACGCGGGCCGTGCCGCCACCGCTGTGGAACGTCACCGTGCTGCGCGACCGGCACTGCCGCTTCCCCGGCTGCGACCGGCCGCCCGAGTGGTGCGAAGCCCACCACGTCGTCCCCTGGGAGCGCGGCGGCCCCACCAACGCCGACAACCTCGTGCTGCTCTGCAGCCGCCACCACCACGTCCTGCACCGCCCGGGGTGGGCCGCCGTCCTCCGCCCCGACGGCACGCTCGAGGTCACCGATCCCCAGGGGTGCACCCGCGCCACCCGCCCGCCGCCGACCGGCCCGCCCCACCAGCTCGGCCTCGCCATCCCCGCCGGCCCCCCGGCCCGCCGACGCGCCGGTCGCCTGACCGGCCGGCCGGCGCGCCCACAGCGCGATCCGGTCGTGGAACCGCCATGATGGGTGGCGGACCACGGCGGTCGAGCGCGCCCCCGGGTGCGGAGGAGGTCCCAGGGCGCCATGAAGGTCCGGATCGACCCCCAGCTGTGCGCCGAGCACCCGGGCGTGGCGGTGCGCTACGTGCTCGTCGACGGCGTCACCGTCGAGCGGTCGCCGCCCCGGTTGAGGGAGCTGCTCCGCCGGGTCGAGGAGCAGATCCGGGCCGGCGACATCTCCGAGCCGCTGCTGCCGGGCGTCCGGCACAACCTCGACGCCTGGGCGGCCTTCTCGCGGGAGACGGGCGCCGAGGTGCCGCCGTCACCGGCCTGGCTCGTCGAGCTCGTCGGGACCGGTCGCCCGGTGCCCCGCACCTCCAACGTCGTCGACGTGGCCAACCTCGCCGCCCTGTGCTCCGGCCTGCCCGTCGCCGCCTTCGACCGGGACGAGATCGCCGGCGGCGCCGTCGTCCGCCAGGCCCGCGAGGGCGAGTCGTACGTCGCCCTGTTCGAGCGCCGGCCGACGCCGCTGCGCCCCGGCGAGATCGTCTACGCCGACGACGAGGGCGTCTTCTCCCGCCACGCCAAGGACTCGCACCGCACCCGGGTCCGGGAGTCGACGACGCGGGTGTTGTTCGTGGTCGACGGCTGCCCGGGCGTCGTCGAGGGCGACCTCGACCGCGCCTGCGCCCTCCTCACCGACACGCTGCGCGACGTCGTGCCAGGATGCGAGCCCACCTCGCCCCGGCCGGCGACCGTCGCCGACTGACGCGGGCAGGCCACCACGACGACCCGACCGACGACCGACACGAGGGGGGACCGATGACGACGTCCAGCAGCCGGCCGAGCGAGCGGGCGGGGGGAGGCGCCCGGCGACGGGTCGACATCGTCCCCCACACCCACTGGGACCGGGAGTGGTACGCCTCGTTCCAGACCTTCCGGCTGCGCCTCGTCGACCTGCTCGACGACCTGCTGCCCCGGATGGAGGCCGACCCCGGCTACGCGCACTTCCTCCTCGACGGCCAGCTCGCCGTCGTCGACGACTACCTCGCCGTGCGGCCCGAGGCCGCCGAGCGGCTCCGCCGGCTGATCAGCAGCGGCCGCATCGCCGTCGGCCCCTGGTACACGCTGCCGGACGAGTTCCTCGTCGGCGGCGAGACGCTCATCCGCAACCTGCAGCTCGGCCTGCGGACCGCCGACCGGTACGGCGGCGCCATGACCGTCGGCTACCTGCCCGACATGTTCGGGCACATCGCCCAGATGCCCCAGATCCTCGCCGGCTTCGGCTTCGAGCACGCCGTCGTCTGGCGGGGCGTGCCCTCGGCGATCGACCGCAGCGGCTTCTGGTGGCAGGCGCCCGACGGCAGCACGGTGCGGGCCGAGTACCTGCCCCAGGGCTACGGCAACGGCGCCGCCCTGCCCGACGACGCCAAGGCCTTCGTCCGGGCCGTCACCGGCTTCGTCGACCTGTGGGGCGACCTGCTGGTCGGCCCGGTGCTGTGGATGAACGGCACCGACCACCAGCTGCCGCAGCCGTGGCTGGGGCGGGTGGTGGCCGAGGCCAACGACATCCAGGACGAGCTCGAGCTGCGGGTCACCTCGCTGGCCGAGCACCTGGCCGAGGCCCCGACCGAGGGCCTGCCCACCTGGCGGGGCGAGCTGCGCTCGGGGGCCCGGGCCAACCTGCTCATGGGCGTCGTGTCCAACCGGGTCGACGTCCGCCAGGCCGCGGCCCGCGCCGAACGGGCCCTGCTCCGGGGCGCCGAGCCGCTGTGCGCCCTCCACCTGCCGCCGGCGCGCTGGCCGAGCGCGCTGCTGGAGGAGGCCTGGCGGGCGGTCGTGCTCAACGCGGCCCACGACTCGGTGTGCGCGTGCTCGATCGACGCCGTCTGCGACGCCGTGCTCCACCGCTACGGCGAGGCGGCCGACATCGCCGAGGGCCTGGCCGCCCGCGCCGCCGACGCGCTGGCGGCCCGCGTCGACGCCACCGGCCCGGTCGTCGTCAACCCGACCGCCCGGCCCCGCACCGGCGTCGTCCAGCTGACGCTGCCGGGCACCGAGCCGCCGCCGGGCACCCAGCTGCTGTGGGCCCGGCCGGCCGAGCAGGTGCTGCACGAGGGGCCGGCCGAGATCGTCGTCCCGGCGGCCGAGGAGATCGACTGGATCCAGGAGGTCACCGCCTTCGCGCTCGAGACGCCGGACGGCGAGGTGCTGGTGTCGGGCCGGCGGGAGGGCCGGGCGCCGATGGTGACCGGCGAGGTCCGGGCCCGGCTCGAGGCGTTCCGCACCGCCGGCCCCGTCCGGCTGAAGGTGCGCACCGATCCCCAGGTGACGGTGCTGGCGCCGGTGGCGGAGGTGCCCGGCTTCGGCTGGCGGGCCTGGCGGGCGGACGAGGCGCCGGCGTTCGAGCCCGTGACCGTCGAGGACGGCGGGGCCGGGCCGGTCGTCCGCAACGGGCTCGTGACGCTGGCGGTCGACCCCGCCGACGGCACCTTCTCGATCGACGGCCACGGCGGGCTCGGCCGCCTGGTCGACGGCGGCGACTGCGGCGACACCTACAACTGGTGCCCACCAGCCGAGGACACGATCGTCGACGCGCCCGAGGCGGTCGAGGTCCACGTGCACGAGCGGGGCCCGCTCCGGGCCCGGGTCGAGGTCGTGGCCCGCTACACGTGGCCGGCCGCCTGCCAGGGCCTCGACCGCCGGGTCGGCGCCGTGCCCCACGAGGTCCGCACCCGGCTCGAGCTGCGGGCCGGCGAGCGGGCCGTGCGGGTCGAGGTGTCCCTCGACAACCGCAGCCGCGACCACCGGCTGCGGGCCCACCTGCCGCTGCCCACCCCGGCCCGGTCGTCGCGGGCCGAGTGCGCGTTCACGGTCGTCGAGCGGGGCCTGACCGCCGAGGGCGGCCCGACCGAGGCAGGGCTCCCCACCGCCCCGGCCCAGCGGTTCGTGCAGGCCGGGGGGCTGACCGTCGTGCACGACGGGGTCGCCGAGTACGAGCTCGTCGACGTGCGGGACGGCGCCGCCCACGAGCTGGCGCTCACGCTGCTGCGGGCCACCGGCATGCTCTCGCAGATGCCGATGCCCACCCGGGCCCTGCCGGCCGGCCCGCTGGTCCCGCTGGAGGGCCCGCAGCTGCAGCGGCCGCTCGTGCTGCGCTACGCGGTCGCCGTCGGCGACGTCGACCCGTACGCGCTGGCCGACGAGGTGCTCGTCCCCCTGCGCGTGGCCGGCGCGGCCGCCGCCCGCCGGGGGCCCGGGGCCCCGCCGCCACCCCCGGAGGTCGAGGCCGACCTGCCGCCGGTGGGCAGCGCGCTGACGGTGGAGGGCGCGGAGGTGTCGTCGGTGACCCGCACCGGCGACGCGCTGGTGGTCCGGGTGTTCAACCCCACCGACGAGCCCCGCACGGTCCGCGTCGACCGCCCGGGCTGGCTGGTCGACCTGCGGGGCCGTCCGCTCGAGCCCTTCGACGGCAGCTTCACGCTGCGGCCCCACGGCATCGCCACCGCGACCCTCGGCACCTGAACACGCCGAGGTCGCCCGGGGGCGGCGGCAGCGGCGGTCCGCCCGCGGCCACGACGCCGCGCCGGGTGCGCCCGGCAGCCGGTCGGCGTCGCCGCGGGCGGCGGCGTCAGCTGACCTCGACCCCGAGGATGTCCAGGGCGCCGGGCGCCTCCGCGAGCGGCACCGTCTCCTCGGCCGGCGGGGGCTCGGGCGCGTCGACCTCCTGGCCGACCCGGTGCAGCGTGAAGCCCATCCAGATGCGCCACGGCTCCTCGCCGGACCCCCCGGTCGTCTCCAGCCGGAGGGTGCGCACCCGGCCCTCGCCGTCGACCCCGACGGTGGCCGTGACCGACTCGAAGTCGGACCGCAGCTCGACGTTCTGGTCGATGAGCTCGGCCTCCTCGGGCGACGACGCGGAGCGCGCCGCCTCGAGGTCGACGGGCCCGGTCCACAGGCGCACCTCGTCGCCCCCGATCTCGGTGGTGCCGGCGTCCTCGAGGTCGCCGAGGCCCCGCAGCACCGGCAGAAGGGCGACGAACGAGTCGCTCCCCTCCCAGAAGCCCTGGTCGCGCAGCTCGTCGACGGACGTCTCGACCCAGCGGGCGCCGGCGGGCAGCGCCTCGGTGAAGCTCGGGTCGGTGCTGGTCACCCAGGCCGTCCGGCCGTCGGAGCGGACCTCGATCTCCAGGCCTGCGAGGTCGGACGACATGACGAGCGACGCGACGTCGTCGGGACCGAGCTCGCCCCGCATCGTGAGCTCGAAGCGGTCGACGCCGCCGCCCTCCATCCCGTAGACGGACTCGACCTCCACCGACTCGACCTCGGCCATGGCGGCGATGGCGCCCTCGAAGTCCGGCGGCGCACCGGGGTCGGGCGCGTCGCCCGCGCCTTCGGTGGTCTCGGTCGACGCCTCGGCGGCGTCGTCGGCGGCGGTGTCGTCGCTGGCGTCGGCCGACCCGTCGTCCGAGCACGCCGCCAGGAGCACGGCGGCCGCGACGACCCAGGCGATCCGGCGTCGGACGGATGACGGCACGCGTGTCACAGAACCCCCCCTGAGACGACCGGGCGGTCAGGTCGGCGCGGTGTTCTAGCAGGGGCGGGGACCGCACGCACCGTACGAACGCCCTGTTCACGATGGTGAACGCGGCCGTCCGCCGGCGTGCTCGCCCGCCGCGGCGACGGCTGTCCCGCGCCGGCCGGCGACCTCGTGTACAGGTGCGTACACCACAGGTAAGGTGCTGTTCACGATGGCGACGACGCACCCGCTTCTCCAGCCCCTCCGCGAGGGACCCGCCCGCCTCGCCCCCGGCGACGTGGCGGCCGCCCAGCGCCGGCGGATGCTGGCGGCGATGGTCGCCGCCGTGGCCGAGAAGGGCTACGCGGCCGTCTCGGTCACCGACGTCGTGTCCCGGGCGCGGGTCTCCCGCGCCACGTTCTACGAGCAGTTCACCGACCGCCAGGACTGCTTCCTGGCCGCGTTCCGGGCCTGCGCAGACCACCTCGCCGGGGCCGTCGCCGAGGGCAGCGACGCCGAGCCCGACCCCCGGCGCCGGCTGCGGGCCACCCTCGACGCCTACCTGCGGTCGCTCGCCGCCTTCCCCGAGGGCGCCCGGGTCTGCCTGGTCGACATCCACGCCGCCGGGCCGGCCGGCGCCCGGGCCCGGCGGGAGGTGCAGCGGCACTTCGCCGGCGTGCTCGCCCGCCTCCACGAGGACCTCGCCGCCGCCGGGCACCCCGTGCGCCCGGTGACCGACCTCGACCTCGAGCTGCTGGTCGGTGCGGTCAGCTCGGCGGTCACCTCCCGGGTGGCGCTGGGCGAGGCCGCGGCGCTGCCCCGGCTCGCCGGCCCGCTCGAACGCTTCGTGCTCACCCAGTTCGGCCTGGCCGCCTGATCGCCACGTCCACCACGGAGGGGGAGACCATGAGACGACACCGACCGCCGACCGTGCTCGCCACGGTGCTCGGCCTGCTCGTCGCCGCCACGACGCTGGTGGCCGCGCCGGGGGCGCCCGCCGAGGCGGCCCCGCCGACGCTGCCCAACCCCAACAGCTTCGGCCTCACCGTCGTGTCGGGGCCGACGGCGGTGTCGGGGAAGCCCGACCAGTACGACATCACGCTCCGCACCGCGGCGATCTTCACGCCCCGGACGACCCCGACCACGCCGTCGAACGTCTCCGTGCCGGTGAAGGTCCGGGTGCTGCTGCCCGCCGGCTACGACCCGGACCGGGCCCAGCCCTACGACGTGCTCTACCTGCTCCACGGCGGCATGGGCACCTACGCCGACTGGTCGACCAAGGGCGACGTGGCCGGCAACATCCCCGGGTTCGACGGGATCGTCGTCATGCCCGAGGGCGGCCGCTCCGGGTGGTACAGCGACTGGCCGGGCCACACCGACGGCGGCTTCGCGCCGCTGTGGGAGACCTTCCACATCCACCAGCTCGTGCCCTGGGTCGACGCCAACTTCAACACCTCGGGCACCCGCTCGGGCCGGGCCATCGCCGGCCTGTCGATGGGCGGCTACGGCGCCCTGCGCTACGCGGGCCGCTACCCGCACCTGTTCTCGGCCGTCGGCGCCTTCTCGGCCGGCACCGACATCAACCCGCCCGGCGCCCAGGAGACCGTCAGCAACTCGATGTGGGTGTTCGGCGCCACCATCGAGAACACCGGCCTGCTCGACGGGCACTTCCGGGTGAACCCGCCGTGGTTCTCGGGCATCGACCCGGTGCAGTACCGGCTCGAGACCGTCTTCGGGCCCCGGTCGAGCTGGCCGTCGATCAACCCGATGGACCTCGCCCCGGCCTACAACGCCTTCGACGGCCGCATGGCCGTCTACGCCGGCGGGCTCGCCGGGTGGGGCGGCGAGACCGACATCGGCACGTGGAACCTGGCGTTCCACCAGCGCCTCGAGCAGGCCGGCGTCGACCACCGGTGGTGCGGTGGCCAGGGCAGCCACGACTGGACCTGGTGGAAGCGCCACCTGCGCGACTTCGTCGCCTACGCCTACGGCACGACGCCGAGCAGCTGTCCCAACTGACCGGCGACGGCCGTCAGCGGTGTCGGCCCGGCTCGACCCGGGCCGACACCGCCTCCCGCAGCGCCTGGCGGCGGGCGGCGAACCGGTCCTCCGGCGGCCCGCCCCGGCGCAGGACCCACAGCCCGACCCGGCCGATGTCCTTCAGGTAGCGGGGGCGCATCGTGCGCAGCACGTAGCGGGCGTCGCCGGCCAGCTGCTCCCGCAGCCCGGCGTCGACGAGGACCGTGCCGGGGAAGGCGATGGCGGTGATGCGGCTGGCCAGGTTGACCACCGGGCCGTAGAGGTCGCCCTCCCGCTCGATCAGCGGGCCGTAGGCCAGGCCGACGCGCAGGTCGGACACCTGGTCGTCCCGGCGGCCGCCCTCGACCAGCGCCAGCGCGATCTCCGCCGCCGCCCGGGGCGAGTCGACGCTGAACATGACCTCGTCGCCGATCATCTTCACCACCCGCCCGCCGTGGGCGGTGATGACGTCGAAGGTCAGGCGCTCGAACTGGTCGACGACGGCCGCCAGCTCGTCCCGGGTGACCTGCTGGCTCAGGGCGGTGAAGCCGACCATGTCGGCGAAGCCCACGACGCCGAGCTGCCCGCCGCCGGCCTCGGCCAGCGTGAGGCGGCGGCGGGCCGCGGCCTGCAGGTGGCGCCGCCAGGCGACCGCCAGCACCCGGGGCACGATCGGCAGCAGCGCCTGCGCGGCCCGGACGATGCGGTCGTCGGTGACGTCGGTGTCGCCGAGCACGCCCGGCCGGGGCTCGCCGGCCGCGCCGGCGCTGATGACGTCGACCTGGGCCGCGGCGATGCGGGCCATCGACGAGCCGATGACCCGGCTCATCTGCAGGACCAGGTCGGTCGGCGCCACCTGGCCGGCGACGGCCCGGCCGACCTCGACCAGCAGCTCGAGGTCGGTGTCGGTGAACGCCGCCTCGCCCGGCCGGGGCACCGGGTAGCCGAGCGAGCGCCACAGGTGCTGCACCTCTTCCGGCCGCAGCCCGGTGCGGCGGGCGACGGTCTCCAGGTCGTGGACCGGCGGCTCGTCGACCAGCAGCCGCTCGACGGCCAGCAGCGGCAGCGTCCCGTCGCGCTCGGCCCGGTCGAGCTCCTCGGGCGTGCACCCGGCGGCGAGCAGCTGCTCGCGCACCGCCCGCAGGGCACCAGCACCCTCGGGGCCCGGGCCGTCGGTGCTCACGCGAACGTCCCCCCGTCCGGGGACGGCGGCACCGCGGGACCGACCGAGGTCTCCTCCCGCGGCGGGCTCACCGGCACCGGGCCGAGCAGCGCCTCGCCCTGGCGCTCGGTCGTCGACCACGTCGGGTCGAGGCCCGGCGCCACCAGCCGGACCGGGCCGACCCCGGGGTGGGGCTCGACCTCCCACAGCAGCGCCACCCGGTCGCCGTGCCAGCGCACCGAGTACGACACGCGGCCGAGCGCGGTGGGCGCGTCGCGCACGTCCCAGCCTTGGCCGTACCAGCGCTCGGGCACCAGGCTCGACAGGGCGATCGCCTCGACGCCGGCCGGCCCCTCGACCTCCCGCACGAGCAGGTCGCGCACGAAGTTGAGCAGCTCGGCGGCGGCCCAGCCGTGGTGGCCGTCGCCCATGCAGCCGCCGGGCAGCCGGGGGTGGACGGCCTCGGGCCACGTCCAGGTCGGCGAGGCGACCGACAGCAGCCAGTCGAGCCGGTCGAGGCAGCGCCGGTCGCCGGCCCGCAGCTCGACCGCGGCGAGCTGGAGGGTGAGGTAGGTGCCGAGGCCGGTGTGGCTGATCGCCTGGTAGAAGGCGCGGCCGTCGGCGAGGGTGAACGCGTCGCGGATGAGCTCCAGGGTGGCGGCGATGCGCTCGTCGTCGGCCGGCAGGAGGCCCAGGGGCGCGCAGGCGGCCAGCGCGCCGACGGCGCCCGGGTCGAGGTGGCGGCGGGGGCCGGCGGGGATGGCCTTCGTCCCCAACCGCCGGGCGGTCAGCTCGAGCGAGGCCTCGACGTCCCGCCACATGGCGGCGGCGAAGCGCTCGGCCTCCTCGGCCGCCTCCGGCTGGTCGACGGCCCGGAGCAGCTCGGCGCCGGCCCGCAGCCCGGCGACGCCCCAGAAGTCGTCCCAGTAGAAGTGGTCGAAGGGCCCGAGGTGCTCGGCGGAGACGCCGGCGGGCAGGAGCCCGGCGGTCGCGTCGGCCGCGCCCCGGCGGCGGCGGTCCCGGCGGCGGGGCTTGCGGCGCGTGCGCTCGATCCAGTGGACCCCCTTGGCGATGGGCCCGACCATGGCGTCGACGAGCACCGCGTCGCGGGTCAGCCGCCAGTGGCGGGCCAGGGCGACGAGGGCGGCCCCGTTGGCGTCCCACTCGTAGCGCTGGCTGAAGAAGAACCCGTCGGTGCGCTGGCGGTCGGGGTACGAGGCCAGCACCTGCGCGGCCTCCTCGTGGTACCCGTAGTGGTCCAGCGCGGCCAGCATGTAGGCGGCGTCGCGGAACCAGAACCGGTGGTAGGTGGCCGGCCCGGGCGTGATGTCGGGGCCGTCGTGGAGCAGCAGCAGGTAGCGCCGGTTGGCGGCGACGGCCTCGGCGAGCCGCTCGTCGGGCAGGTCGATGCGCAGGCCCCGGTCGCTCTGCGCCTTCCAACCCTTGGCGACCGCCTCGGCCGGGGGCACGACGCTGGGGAAGGCCGGGGCCTCGGCCAGGCGCCGCCGGATCCGCCGGGGGCGCCGGGTCTCGGGCTCGGGCTCCAGCGGGATCGCCACCCGGAACGTCGCCCCGTGGGCCAGCGGGAAGACGAACGCCGCCTGGGCCAGGCCCGCCGGGTCGCGCACCGGCCCCCGCCAGTGCTCGCGGGCCTCGCCCACCATGACGGTGACCGCGGAGTCGCCCTCGTGGAACGTCGAGGCCGCCACCCGCCCCGGCGGCCGGGGCAGCAGCAGCGCCGGGCGGCCGTCGACCGCCACCGTCGTCCCCTTCAGGTCGATGCGCTCGATGACGGCCAGGCCCTCGGGGTTGTAGGGGCGCACCGCGAGGGCGAGGGCGACCGGCGCCTTCGAGGCGTTCTCGACCTCGACGACGACCAGCTCGCCGCCGCCCTCCTGCGAGCTGCGGCGGATGGCGTAGACCCGCTGGATCGCGTCTCCCGAGGGGATCCGCATGGCGGTCTCGACGACCGGGCTGGCCTCGACGAGCCGCTGGCGGACGTTGACCTCCCGGGAGGGCAGGTGCCAGCGGTCGTCCGCGCCGATCCACCAGTCGAGCGACCACCCGTCGTACCAGGGGGTGACGAGGCCGCGGGGGTCGACGATCGCCTCCCAGGGCGAGTCGAGGTTGCCGACCGCCGTCCAGTTGCGGTGGGTGACGTTGGTGAGCAGCGGCAGGTGGCCGCGGGGCACGAACGCCGGCGAGGTCGGGTCGAGCTGGCGCTCGAGCCAGTAGGGCCACACCCAGCCGGGCGCCACCTGGGCGGCGGCCCGGGTGCGCAGCGCCCGGAACACGGTGCGGGCGCCCACCGGCATCAGCTCGCTCGGCAGCTCGACCTCGACGTGCTCGCCGAGCCGCTGGAAGGTGGACAGGTGGCGGATGACGTCGTCGTCGATGCGCAGCCGCCCCATGAGGCGGCGCAGCACCCAGGCGCGTAGGGACATGCTGCGGTCGCTTCCTAGCTCATGCCGTGCAGCTCGGGCCGGTACCCGCGCCGCAGCAACCCACGGTACGCCTCCGTGGCCGGCCGCCCCTCGTGCACGACCTTGTACACGGCCTCGGCGATCGGCATCTCCACCTCGTGGCGGCGGGCGAGCTCGACCGCCACCCGCGACGTCTTGATGCCCTCGGCCACCATCCTCATCTCGGCCACGATCTCGTCGAGGCGGCGGCCCCGCCCCAGCTGCTCGCCGACGTAGCGGTTGCGGCTCTGGCGGGAGATGCAGGTGGCGACGAGGTCGCCCATGCCGGCCAGGCCGGCGAAGGTCATGACCTCGCCGCCGAGCGCGAGGCCGAGGCGGGACAGCTCGGCGAGGCTCCGGGTGATGACCGCCGCCCGGGTGTTGTCGCCGGTGCCCAGGCCGTCGGCCATGCCCGAGGCGATGGCGAAGACGTTCTTCAGCGCCCCGCCCAGCTCGCAGCCCACGACGTCGTGGTTGGTGTAGACCCGGAACAGCTCGCGGGCGAACAGCCGCTGCAGCTCGGTGGCGACGTGCTGGTCGCTGAAGGCGACGACCGTGGCGGCCGCGTGCCCGGCCATGATCTCCCGGGCCAGGTTGGGGCCGGTCATGACGCCGACCGGGTGGCCGGGCAGCTCCTGCTCGATCACCTCGGTCATGCGCAGGTGCGTGCCCTCCTCGAGGCCCTTGGCCAGGCTCATGACCGGGATCCACGGGCGCACGTGGGGGGCGAGCTCGCGCAGCGTCGACCGCATGCCGTGCGAGGGCACGCCCATGACGAGCACGTCCGCGTCGCCGACCGCCTCGGCCAGCGACGCGGTCACCTCGAGCTCCTCGGGCAGCTCGAAGTCGGGCAGGTAGTCCGGGTTGCGCCGGGTGCGGGCGATCGCCTCGGCCAGCTCGGGGCGGCGGGCCCACAGGACCGTCGGCGTGTTGAGCGAGGCGAGCGCGGCGACCGTCGTCCCCCAGGACCCGGCGCCGACCACCGCGACTCGGATGGGCATGTCCGCCACGGTAATCGGCGACCGCGCCCCCGTCCGTGGCCTGCCGGCGGCGGTCGGCGTGCGGCGGCGGCGGACGCCTTGTCGGCCGGTCGCGGCCCGGCAGTACGCTGCGCGCCAGTGTCCGCGACGCCCTCCGCCGCCGTGATCGTGCCGGTGAAGGCCTTCACCCAGGCCAAGGTCCGGCTGGCCACCGCCCTCGACCCCGGCGAGCGGGCCGACCTGGCCCGGCACATGGCCGAGATCGTCCTCCTGGCCGCCGAGCCGCTGCCGGCCGTCGTCGTCTGCGACGACGAGGAGGTGCGGGCGTGGGCGCAGCGCGCCGGCGCCCGGGTCGTCTGGTGCCCGGGCCGGGGCCTCAACGGCGCCGTCGCCGACGGCGTGGCCGCGCTGCGGGCCGACGGCGTCGAGCACGCCATCGTCGCCCACGCCGACCTGCCGCTCGCCACCCGGCTCGACTGGCTCGCCGACTTCCCGGGCGTGTCGCTCGTGCCCGACCGCCGCTTCGACGGCACCAACGTGGTGGCGCTGCCGACGTCGCTGCCGTTCCGGTTCTCCTACGGCGCGGGGTCGTTCGGACGGCACCGGGCCGAGGCCCTCCGGCTGGGGGCGCCGGTCCGGATCGTGCAGGACCCGCGGCTGGGCTGGGACGTCGACCTGCCCGCCGACCTGGCGTTCCCCGGCGCGGCAGCGCTCCGGGCCGGATCGCGGTGAGCACCCCGACCGTCGACCTGCCGACGCCCGAGCGCGCCCTCGCCATCGGCGCCCACCCCGACGACGTCGAGTTCGGGTGCGGGGCGACGCTGGCCAAGTGGGCCGCCGCCGGCTGCGAGGTGCACCACCTCGTCTGCACCGACGGCTCGAAGGGCAGCTGGGACCCCGCCCAGGACCTGGCCGAGCTGGTGGCCCAGCGGCGGGAGGAGCAGCGGGAGGCGGCCCGGGCGCTGGGCGCCACCGGCGAGGTCGTGTTCCTGGACTGGCCCGACGGCGAGCTGGAGTCCGGCGTGCGCCAGCGCTGGGAGGTCGCCTACTGGATCCGCCGGCTGCGCCCGACCGTCGTGCTCGGCCACGACCCGTGGCGCCGCTACCGGCTGCACCCCGACCACCGCCACGCCGGCTTCCTGACCGTCGACGGCGTCGTCGCCGCCCGCGACCCGCACTTCTTCCCCGAGCAGCAGGTGGCCCACCACCGGCCCGCGGCGCTGCTGCTGTTCGAGGCCGACGAGCCCGACCACGTCGAGGTGGTCGGCGAGGAGGACGTCGCCCGCAAGCTCGAGGCCCTCGAGCGGCACCGCTCGCAGATGCGCTCGACGATGTTCGTCGACCCCGACTCGCCCGAGCGCGACCGCCAGCTCGCCGCCTTCCGGGCCCGGGTGCGCGACCGGCTGGCCGAGCACGGGGCGCTCGCCGGCGCGGCCTACGGCGAGGCCTTCAAGGCCATCACCGACCTGTAGGGACCTGCGGGCCCCCGCCCGTCAGTTGAGCGACGGGTGCGGCGGGAAGTGGGCGAGCATCGCCACCTTGCCGCCCTGGCGGCGCAGGACCGCCCGCCACATCTCCTCGGCGTCGGCGGCGAACACGTCGTCGCCGACGGCCGGCACGACGAGCCAGGCCCCCTCGGCCAGCTCGCCCTCGAGCTGGCCGGCGCCCCAGCCGGAGTAGCCGGCGAAGAACCGGACACCGGTGACGGCGTCCCTCAGGTCGGCGGGGTCGCTGTGGAGGTCGATGGTGCCGACCTCCCCGACCACCCGGTTCCACCCCGGGGGCTCGACGTCGCGGCGGGCCCGCCGGGCCAGCGCGAGCACGCCGTTGGGCTCGACGGGGCCGCCCCGGTAGACGACCGCCGGCGGCGCGGCCAGCTCGGCCCAGCCGTCGAGAACCGACGCGACCTCGACGTCGGTCGGGCGGTTGAGCACCACGCCCAGGGCGCCGTCCACCGTGTGCTCGATCACGAGCACGACGGTGCGCTCGAAGTTGGGGTCGCCGAGCAGGGGCTCGGCGATGAGGAGCTGTCCGGCTGTGCTCTCGCCTCGGATCACCTGCCCCAGCATGCCGGATGGCGCGGGGCCGCCACGACACGGCGCCCGGGGTGGGCGACCGCCCCCGCCGCCGGGTGGGCCAGACTGCTGGTGTGACCGACGAGACCACCGGACCGCTGCCCGACGGCACCTACGACGCCTTCGTGGTCGACACCGCCACCCGCGACGACGGCTCGGTGGCGGTCGACCTGACGATCGTGGCCGGCGAGGCCAAGGGTCGGGTCGTCACCGTGCGGACCTCCTCGCTGGCGGGCGACCCGCTCGACCTGCTGGGCGTGCCCGCCACGATCACGGTGGAGGGCGGCCGGCCGTCAGTGCGCTTCGAGCCCTGAGCCGGCCGCCGGGGCGCCGTCGAGCGCGCCCCGCAGGCGGGCGGCGACCGCGGCGGCCTCGGCGTCGTCCGCGTAGCGGGTGCGGGGCCAGAAGAAGCCCCGCAGCCCGTCCTTGCGGTTGCGGGGCACGACGTGGGTGTGCAGGTGGGGCACGGACTGGCTGATCCGGTTGTTCATGGCGACGAACGAGCCGGCCGCCCCCATGCCGGCCGGGTCCTCCATGGCCCGGGCCAGCCGCTGGGCCCGCTCGAAGTAGGGCCCGACGAGCTCGGGCGGGAGGTCGCCCAGCGTCTCGACGTGGTCGCGCGGCACGAGCAGCGTGTGCCCCTTGAACAGCGGGCGCACGTCGAGGAACGCCACCGCCACCTCGTCGTCGAGCACGACGTGGGCCGGCTGGCGCCCGGCGACGATCTCGCAGAACGTGCAGGGGCGGGACGGCATGGGCCGCCAGCGTAGGGACCCACGTAGGGTGGTGCGGTGCGCGTCTCGCTGATGATCACCTGCGTGGCCGACGTGCTGGCCCCCGAGGTCGGCACCGCCGCCGTGCGGGTGCTGCGCGCCGCCGGGTGCGAGGTGACCTGCAACCTCGACCAGACCTGCTGCGGGCAGCCGGCGTGGAACGCGGGGTTCGCCGAGGACGCCGCCCGGGTGGCCCGCACGACCCTCGCCGCGCTCGAGGCCGACCTCGACGCCGGCGCCGAGGCGGTGGTCGTGCCGGCCGGCTCGTGCGCCACGATGGTCCGGGTGTTCTGGCCGGAGCTGTTCGAGGTGGTCGGCGACCACGACGCCGCGGCCCGGGCCCGCCGGGTGGGTGAGCGCACCCGCGAGCTGTCCGAGCTGCTCGACGCCCGGGCCGGCGCGCTGCCCCCGCTGCGGCTGGACCGCCCGGTCCGGGTGGCGCTGCACGCCAGCTGCCACATGCTTCGGGAGCTGCGGGTGGCCGAGCCCCCGGGGCGGCTGGCGGCGTCGGTCGAGGGCTGCGAGGTGCTCGACTGGGACGGCGCCGACCGCTGCTGCGGCTTCGGCGGCACCTTCAGCGTCAAGCTGCCGGAGGCCTCGGTGGCCATGGCCGACGAGAAGCTGCGCGCCCTCGCCGACGGCGCCCCGGAGGCCGACGTGCTGGTGGGCTGCGACACCTCCTGCCTCGTCCACCTCGCCGCCCGGGCCGAGGCGACCGGGCGGCCGCTGGCCGTGCGCCACCTCGCGGAGGTGCTGGCCGACGCCCTGCCCGACGAGGAGGAGCGGGGGTCGTGAGCGGGCACCAGCTGTCCGGGACCACCCTGCGCGAGCGCACCGCCGCGGCGGTGGCCGACGAGCGGCTGCGGGGCAACGTCGCCCGAGCCGTCGACCGGTTCGCCTCCCACCGCCTGCGGGGCCTGGCCGAGCTCGACGACGGCCAGGGCGGCGGGCCCGACGCGCTGCGCCGGGCCGCCCGGGCGGTCAAGGCCGACGTGCTCGCCCGCCTGCCCGACCTGCTGGAGCAGTTCGCCGACCGGGTGCTCGACCTCGGCGGGCACGTGTGCTGGGCGCCGACGGCGGCCGACGCCCGCCGCTACGTCGTCGAGGTCGTGCGGTCGACGGGCGCCCGCCGGGTGGCCAAGTCCAAGTCGATGGCCACCGAGGAGATCGACCTGAACCCGGCCCTGGAGGCGGCGGGGGCCGAGGTGGTCGAGACCGACCTCGGGGAGTGGATCGTCCAGCTCGCCGGCGAGACGCCGAGCCACATCATCGCCCCGGCGCTGCACAAGGACCGCCACCAGATCCGGGACCTGTTCGTCGACGCGGTGGCGGCGCCCGCCGACCTCCCCACCGAGCCGGCCGAGCTCGTCGCCTTCGCCCGCCGGCGGCTCCGGGACGTGTTCCTCGGCGCGGACGTCGGCGTCACCGGCGCCAACGTCGCCGTCGCCTCGACGGGCTCGATCGTGCTCGTCACCAACGAGGGCAACGGCCGGCTGGTGACCGCCCTCCCCCGGGTGCACGTCGTCGTGCTGGGCATGGAGCGCCTGGCCGCCGACTGGCACCAGGCCGAGCTGCTGCTCGCCCTGCTGGCCCGGTCCGCCACCGGCCAGCGGCTGTCGTCCTACACGAGCGTCGTGACCGGCCCCCGGGGGCCGGGCGAGGTCGACGGCCCCGAGGAGCTGCACGTCGTGGTCCTCGACAACGGGCGCAGCGAGCTGCTCGGCGGCGAGCACCACGAGATGCTGGCCTGCATCCGCTGCGGCGCCTGCCTGAACGTCTGCCCCGTCTACCGCCAGACCGGCGGGCACGCCTACGGCTGGGTCTACCCGGGCCCGATGGGGGCGGTGCTCACCCCCCTGCTCGCGGCCGAGCACCCGGAGGCGGCCGAGGTGGCGGACGCGTCGACGCTGTGCGCCGCGTGCATGGACGCCTGCCCGGTGCAGATCCCGCTGCAGGACCTGCTGCTGTCGCTGCGGCGGGCGAAGGCGGCCGACGCCGGCCGGGCCGAACGGGCGGCCTGGCGGGCGTGGTCGGCCGCCTGGTCCGACCCCCGCCGCTACGCCGCGACCACCCGGGCCGCCACCTGGGGGCGCTGGGCCGCGCCGCTGGCCGGCCGCCTGCCGGTGGCGCGGGGCTGGGCGGCCGGGCGCACGGTGCCGCGACCCGCCGGCGAGCGCTTCCGCGACCGCTGGCGCCGGGGGCTGTGATGGACGGTCCGCGCCCGGCCGGCACGGGGCGCGAGGCCGGCGACCGGACGGCGTTCCTGGCGCCCGCGCGCCGGCGCCTGGCCGGGGGCGTCCCCGCCAACCCGGTCCACCCGCCGCCGGCGCCGCTCGCCGGCGCCGCCGTCCCCCGCCCCGCCTACCGCAACCTCGACCCCGACGACCTGGTGGGCACGTTCGCCCGGGCGGTGGCCGAGGCCGACGGCACCTGCCACGTCGTCGAGGGCGACGTCCCCGACGACCTGCTCGACCGGCTGGTGGACGAGCTCGGCGGGCGCCCGGTCGTCGCCACCGCCGAGCCCGGGGCCGAGGGCGTCGCCCGGCGGCTCGCCGACCGGGGCGTGGCGGTCGAGCCGTTCACCGTCGAGGCCGCCGCCCGAGCCGCGCTCGGGGTCACCGGCGCCGCCGCGGCCGTGGCCGCCACCGGCTCGGTCGTCCTCGACAGCCGCCGGGCCGGCGGGCGCACGGCGTCGCTGCTGCCGCCGGTGCACCTGTGCGTCGTCCAGGTCGCCGCCCTCCACCCGACGCCGGCCGACGTGCTGCGCCACCTCGGCGACCCCGGCGGCGGGCTGCCGCCGTCGCTGGTGCTGGTCACCGGCCCCAGCCGCACCGGCGACATCGAGCAGCTGCTGACGCTGGGGGCCCACGGCCCCACCGCGCTCCACGTCGTGCTCGTCCTCGACGGCCCCGGGCCCGCATCCACCCGCGACGGCGGGGCGCGCGCTTGACTGGCCGTCGTCGACGGCCCGGCACACCTGGGGGTAGCGGTGACCCACCCACCGGACGCGCGCGTCTACGTCCTCGACACCTCGGTCCTGCTGTCGGACCCCCGGGCGCTCGGGCGCTTCGCCGAGCACGAGGTGGTGGTCCCGCTCGTCGTGCTGACCGAGCTGGAGGCCAAGCGCCACCACCCGGAGCTGGGCTGGGCGGCGCGCGAGGTGCTGCGCGAGCTGGAGGCGCTGCGGGTCCGGCACGGGTCGCTGCTGCGGCCCATGCCGGCCAACGACGCCGGCGGCACGATCCGGGTCGAGGTGAACCACAGCGGCCTCGGCAGCCTCCCGGCGGCGCTGTCGGCCGACTCGAACGACCACCGCATCCTGGCCGTCGGGCGCAACCTGGCGGCCGAGGGCCGCGCCGTCACGATCGTGACCAAGGACCTGCCCCTGCGCCTCAAGGCCTCGATCGTCGGGCTCGACGCCGACGAGTACCGCAACGAGCAGGCCCGGGACACCAACTGGTCGGGCATGGCCGAGCTCGACGTGGACGGGGCGACCATCGACGAGCTGTTCGCCGAGCACGTGGTCGACGTGCCCGAGGCCCGGGAGCTGCCCTGCAACGCCGGGGTCGTGCTCCACGCCGGCACGCAGTCGGCGCTCGGCCGGCTGCGGGACGACAAGCGGGTGCACCTGGTCCGCAGCGACCGGGCGCTGTTCGAGGTGCGGGGCCGCTCGGCCGAGCAGCGGGTGGCCATCGACCTGCTGGCCGACCACGACGTCGGCATCGTCAGCCTCGGTGGGCCGGCCGGGACCGGCAAGAGCGTGCTGGCCCTGGCGGCCGGGCTCGACGCCGTGCTCGAGCAGCGCACGCACCACCGGGTCATCGTGTTCCGCCCCCTGTTCCCGGTGGGCGGGCAGGACCTCGGCTACCTGCCGGGCTCGGAGACCGAGAAGATGCAGCCGTGGGGCGCGGCGGTCACCGACGCGCTCGAGGCCATCGCGGGCCAGGACGTCATCGACGAGATCGTCGACCGGGGCGTCCTCGAGGTGCTGCCGCTCACCCACATCCGGGGCCGGAGCCTGACGGGGTGCTTCGTCGTCATCGACGAGGCCCAGAACCTCGAGCGCACGGTGCTGCTGACCGCCCTCAGCCGCCTCGGCCAGGGCAGCCGGGTCGTGCTGACCCACGACGTCGCCCAGCGCGACAACCTCCGGGTCGGCCGGCACGACGGCATCGCGTCGGTCATCGAGAGCCTGAAGGGGCACCCGCTGTTCGGCCACGTGTCGCTGACCCGGGCCGAGCGCAGCCCCGTGGCGGCGCTGGTGACCCAGGTGCTGGACGGCGCCGGGCCCTCGTGAGCAGTTCGCGCAGCGGGCGGTGACACCGTAGCGCGATCGAAACACACATCCCCGGCAACGGTGCACCGGCGGTCGATAGGGTCCGAGCGCTGACAGCCAGGTCGTGACGCCGGCGCTGCGCAGGGTGAGGGGGCGGGGGCGGCGGCGTCGGCGGCCGCCGACAAGGGGGATCCATGCACCGACGATCACGTCTGTGGAGGCTCGGCGGGGTGCTGCTGGCGCTCGGCCTCGCCGCAGCGGCCTGCAGCGACGACTCGAACGACGACGAGGCCGCCGGGAGCGGAGGCGGCGGAGGCGGCGGCAGCCTGCTCGACGAGGTGCGCGACCGGGGCGTCCTGCGCTGCGGCGTCAACGAGACGGTCCCCGGGTTCGGCCTCGTCGACGAGTCCGGCGAGTACTCCGGCTTCGACATCGAGTTCTGCAAGGTCGTGGCGGCGGGGATCCTCGGCGACGCCGAGGCCGTCGAGTACGTCTCGCTCGACACCGAGACGCGGTTCACCGCGCTCGACGCGGGCGACATCGACGTGCTCATCCGCAACACGACGTGGACCGCGAGCCGGGACGGCGCCGAGAACGCCCGCTTCCTCGAGACGACGTTCTACGACGGCCAGGGGATGATGGTGCGGGCCGACTCGGGCTACACCTCGATCGCCGACATGGACGGCACCACCATCTGCGTCCTGTCCGGCACCACGACCGAGCTGAACCTGGCCACGGCCGCGGCCCAGGCCGGCATCGACTACGAGCCGCTGACCTTCACCGAGGCCGACCAGATCCAGGAGGCCTTCACCGCCGGGCAGTGCCAGGGCTGGACCTCGGACAAGTCGCAGCTCGCGGGCGTGCGCTCGACCTTCCCGGAGAGCGCGGGCGGCCCCGAGGCGCTCACCATCCTCGACGAGACGTTCTCGAAGGAGCCGCTCGGCCCGGTGGTCCGCGACGGCGACGACGAGTGGGCCGACGCCGTCAACTGGACGATCATCGCCACGATCCAGGCCGAGGAGTTCGGCATCACCAGCGAGAACGTCGAGGAGATGCGCAGCAGCGACAACCTCGACGTCCTGCGGTTCCTCGGCCAGCCGATCCCGAGCGAGGACGGCGAGGGCGACGCCGCGCCGTTCGACCCCGGCCTCGGCCTCGAGCCCGACTTCGCCGTCGACGTCATCAGCCAGGTCGGCAACTACGGCGAGATCTACGAGCGCACGGTCGGGCCCGACACGCCGCTCGGCCTGGAGCGCGGGCCCAACGCCCTGTGGACCGAGGGTGGCCTGCTCTACGCCGCCCCCTACCGGTGAGCCGGTGAGCGCGCCGGGCTGACCGAGGCGACGACGATGGCGACGACGACCGCGGCCGGGGGACGACCACCGCTGTGGCGTGACGTGCGCGTGCTGCGCGTCGCGTTCCAGGTGGCCGTCCTGGCCGCGGTCGTCGCCTTCGTCGCCTACCTCTACGACAACCTGCAGGCCAACGACGTCGAGCTCGACTTCAGCTTCCTCGACCAGCAGGCCGGCTTCCGCATCGCCTACACCGACCTGCGGCCGTCGGACACGGTGCTCGACGCCATGCTGACGGGCCTGCGCAACACGATCACCGTCGCCCTGCTGGGCATCGCCCTCACGCTGGTCGTCGGCACCGTCGTGGGGATCGCCCGGCTGTCGGGCAACTGGATCGTGCGGCGGGTCGCCGGCGTCTACGTCGAGGTGCTGCGCAACATCCCGCCGCTGGTCGTCATCGTCTTCGTCAACGCCGCCGCCCTGGCCACCCTGCCGCCGATCCAGGAGGCCGACCGGATCGACGGGCTCCTCGTCCTGTCGGTGTCGGAGATCGGCGTCGTCTCGCTGCGGGGCGACGGCCACGGCTGGCCGTACCTCGTCACGCTGGGACTGGCCGTGGCGGCCGCCGCCGCGGTCGGCGTGTGGCGGACCCGCCTGGAGGAGCGGACGGGCACCCCGGCCCGCCGTTGGCTGTGGTCGGGGGGCCTCGTGCTGGTGGTGGCGGTGGTGGCCTACCTGGCGCTGGACGGGCCGGTCGTCGTCAGCCGCCCGGAGGTCGACGGACTGCGCATCAGGGGCGGCAACCGCATGGGCCTGCCGTTCGCCTCGGTGCTCGTCGGGCTCGTGCTCTACACCTCGTCGCACGTGGCCGAGATCGTGCGGGGCTCGATCCAGGCGGTGCCCCGGGGCCAGACCGAGGCGGCCGACGCCCTCGGCCTCAGCACCGGCCAGCGCCTCCGCCACGTCGTGCTGCCCCAGGCGTTCCGCATCGCCACCCCGCCGATCATCAACCAGTGCCTCAACCTCACGAAGAACACGTCGCTGGGCGTCGCCGTCGCCTTCGCCGAGCTGATGGGGGTCACCAACACCGTCATCGGCAACGGTGACCCGGCGATCCCGGCGATCCTCGTCGCCATGGGCATGTACCTCGTGCTCTCGCTGGCCATCTCGCTGGTCGCCAACCTCGCCAACCACCGCCTCCGCCTGGTCGAGCGCTGATGACCGCCACCGACGTCCTCGCCGAGCCCATCGGGGCGCCCGAGCCGGAGCCGCCCCGGCGCGACCTCACGCCGCGCCAGTGGGTGCGGGCCAACCTGTTCTCCTCGCCGCTCAACTCGGTGCTCACGGTCGTCATCGGCCTGGGCACCGCGTACGTCGTCTACCGCCTGGCCCGGTGGGCCTTCGTCACCGCCGAGTGGGCGGTCGTGCGGGTCAACCTCCGCCTGTTCATGGTCGGGTTCTTCCCGGTCGACCAGCTGTGGCGCCTGTGGGTGGCGCTGTACGTGCTGGTGGCCACCTGCGGGCTGGCCGCCGGCGCGCTGGCCGAGGCCTCCCGGCGGGTCGCCGACGGCGACGAGGAGCCCGCGCCCCGCCCCTCGCTGCCCCGCCGGGTGCTGGCGGCGCTCCACCGCTTCTGGCCCGCGGTCGTGTGCGTCGCCGTGATCCTGGGCTTCACCCGGACGCCGGGCCCCACGGTCGGCACGGTCGGGCTGGTCGTCGTGGGGGCGCTCGCGGGCGCGGCCGGCCGGCGCGTGCCCCGCCCCCTGCAGCGCTGGGCGTGGGTGCTGCCGATCGCCGGGCTCGTCGCCGCGCTGCAGGTCATCGTGGCCGGCGAGGACGGGGTCGGCTGGGACCGCTGGGGCGGCCTGCACCTGGCCGTCGCCGCCACGATCGCCGGCGTCGGGCTGGCCTTCCCGCTCGGGCTGCTGCTGGCGCTCGGCCGCCGGTCGTCGCTGCGGGCGCTGCGCCTGGTCTCGATCGCCTACATCGAGGCCTTCCGGGCGGTCCCGCTGGTCACCCTCCTGTTCCTCGGCGGCTACATGGTCGGCTACCTGTTCCCGAACACGGTGGAGCCGCCGAGCTTCCTCGTGCGGGCGGTCATCGCCATCACGCTGTTCGAGGCCGCCTACATCGCCGAGATCGTGCGGGGCGGGCTGCAGGCCGTGCCCCGGGGCCAGTACGAGGCGGCGCAGGCGCTCGGGCTGTCGCCGGTCGGCGTCATGCGGCTGGTGGTGCTGCCCCAGGCCCTGCGGGCCGTGATCCCGGCGATGGTCGGCCAGTTCATCAGCCTGTTCAAGGACACGTCGCTGCTGACGATCATCGGCTTCCTCGAGCTGATCGAGGTGACCCGGATCGTCACGCAGCAGGACGCCTTCCGCGGCCAGGGCCTGCGGCCCATCGCCCTCGCCTTCGTGGGGCTGATCTACTGGGCGGGGTGCTCGACGATGTCGCGGGAGAGCCAGCGGCTCGAACGACGCCTGGGGGTGGGCGAACGATGACCGACGGCCTGACGACGCTGGCCACCCGCGCCGGGGGCACCGGCGAGCCGATCATCGAGTGCACCGGGGTCGAGAAGTGGTTCGGGCGCTTCCAGGCCCTGAAGGGCATCGACCTCACGGTCGGCCGCCAGGAGGTCGTCGTCGTGATCGGCCCCTCGGGGTCGGGCAAGTCGACGCTCATCCGCTGCATCAACCGGCTGGAGGAGCACGACCGCGGCCGCATCGTCGTCGACGGCACCGAGCTGACCAACGACGTGCGCAACATCGCCGAGGTGCGCCGCGAGGTCGGCATGGTGTTCCAGCAGTTCAACCTCTTCCCGCACCTGACCGTGCTCGACAACGTGACGCTCGGGCCCCGCAAGGTGCGGCGCTGGCCCCGGGCGAAGGCGGTCGAGGTGGCCCGGGAGATGCTCGAGCGGGTCAAGATCCCCGAGCAGGCGCACAAGTACCCGGGCCAGCTCTCCGGCGGCCAGCAGCAGCGGGTGGCGATCGCCCGGGCGCTGGCCATGCAGCCGAAGATCATGCTGTTCGACGAGCCGACCTCGGCGCTCGACCCCGAGATGATCGCCGAGGTGCTGGACGTCATGCGGGAGCTGGCCCGCTCGGGCATGACGATGATCGTCGTCACCCACGAGATGGGCTTCGCCCGCGAGGTGGCCGACCGGGTGGTCTTCATGGCCGACGGCGAGATCGTCGAGGTCGGCACGCCGGAGCACTTCTTCGAGAACCCGGTCGAGGAGCGCACCAAGCTCTTCCTCCGCCAGATCCTCTGACGGTGCGCCACGGCGTCACAGGGCGTCGTCATACTGGCGGCATGGCCGGGGCCGTCCCCATCTACGGGCTCGACATCGAGACCGACACCTCGCTCGACGGCCTCGACCCGGCGGTGTCGCCCGTCGTCTCGGTGGGCCTGTCCACCCCGGCCGGCGACCACGTCTTCGACGGTCCCGAGCCCGAGCTGCTGGTCGCGCTCGACGCCCACCTCGGCGCGCTGCCGCCGGGGGTCATCGCCACCTGGAACGGCGGCGCCTTCGACCTGCCGTTCCTGGCCGACCGGGCGGCGGCCTGCGGGGTGCGCCTGGGCCTGCGCCTGCGGCCCGACCCGACGGTGCTCCTGGCCCACGGGCCGCTGCCCGGCCACGCCGGCGCCTACCGGGCCGCCTGGCACCGCCACGGCCACCTCGACGCGTACCGGGTCTACCGCGGCGACGTCGGGCGGGTGCTGCGGCTCTCGTGCTCGCTCAAGGCGGTGGCCCGGCTGGTGGGGCTGACGCCGGTCGAGGTCGACCGGGCCCGCATCCACGAGCTGCCGCCCGACGCCCTCCACGCCTACGTGGTCAGCGACGCCCGCCTCACCCGGGCCCTGGCCGAGCGGCGGTGGCCAGGGGCGTCCCGCTGCGTCGACCGCGTGCCGGCGGCCGACGGCCCGCCGGCTGTCACACCCGCTCGGTAGCGTCCCCCGCCACGGGTTCGTGATCACCCGGCCGGGCCCCCGGCGCTGATCACCGGCGAACGGCGATCAGCCCCGGGAGGCACCCGTGTCCCGCTCCCCTGCCCCTGCGCGCCTCGCGAGCCTCGTGCTCGCCGCCGACCGCGAGCTCCACGCCGCCGGCGTCGACGGCGCCGTCCTGCGGGTCGGCCCTCTCGCCCCGGCCGGCAGCCCCCTCGCCTGGTTCCCGCTCGAGGGCGCCCACCCCCTCGACGTGCTGCTCGGGTTCACGGCCCCGGCCCACTGGCCGGCCCTCGGCGTGTCGTGCGCGGGGCGGGGCCGCGTGCTCGCCGGCGGCGGGCCGCCCACGGGCCCGGCGGCGCGGCCGGTGGCCGAGCCGGTGCGGGTCACCGTGCTGCTCGACCGGGCCGGCGCCGCCGCCGGGGTGGTCCGCCGGGGCGACCGCACGACGCCGCTGGCCGACCCGCCGCAGGGCACGGTGGCCGACGCGTGCCGCCGGGCGCTGGGGCTGCCGACGGCCCCGCCGCCGCCCTCCACGCTCGGGCTGTGGACGCTGGTGTGGCTCGACCGCCTGGTCGAGCGGGCGGCCACCGGCCCGGGCACCGCCCCCGGGTCGTGGCCGGAGGTCGCCCGGCTGCACCCGGCGGCGGGCCCGGCGGGCGGGCACCACCCGGGCGGGGTGCCCGACCCGGCCGGCCTGGCGGCGGCCGCGGCGGCGCTGGCCGAAGCGTGGCCGTGGCACCGGCTGCGGGCCGAGCCCACCCTGGCCGACGTGCCCGGCCCGCCGGTGCCGGAGGCGCTGGCGGCCTGGATGGACGACGGCATGTGGGCCCGCTGGCTGCTCGCCCGCCTCCCGGCCCGCGCCGACCTGCTCGCCGCCGTGCACGCCCTGCTGCGCCCCGACCTGGCCGCGGCGGTCGCGGCCGTCGCCGGCGCGGCCTGGCCCGAGGTGGCCGGCTGATGGGCGCGTCAGCCGCCCAGCGCGGTCGCCAGCTGCAGCTGGGCGCCGGGGCGCGCCGTCGCCCAGTCGTAGAGCGAGGCGCCGATGCTGTCGTGGCGGCGGGCCTGCGCCGCGAACCCCGCCACGTCGTCGGGCCCCGCGTCCTCGGCCAGCCCGCCGATCGGGTGCACGACCGCGTCGTCGCCGACGTGGCCGCGCAGCCGGGCCAGGTTCTCGTCCGTGTACCGGGCGGCGTCGCGGAAGCCCGACGCGGGGGTCCGCACGGTCCAGTAGCCCATGGGCAGCCACACGTCGTACAGGTCGGCCAGCTCCTCCCAGGGGAAGCCGGGCCAGAGGTCGGTGTTCACCTCCTCGAGGTGCACCGGCGGCATGACGATGGCACCCAGCGCCTCGTCGCCCACCGCCTCCCGCAGCCGCTGCGACAGCTCGACCAGCCGCGCCGAGCGCTCCCGGTGGCCGGGCACGTCGTCGGTCCACTCGATGTCGACGGCGATGCCGTCGAAGCGGTGGCCGAACACCTCGAACGTGGCGATCGCCTCCAGGTGGGCCAGGTCGCGGTCGACGTCGCCGAACCGGGGCAGGTACCAGCCGACGACCCGCATGTCGTGCTCGTGGGCCCGCACGAGGAACGCGCCGAGGACGGCGGGCGCCACGACACCGGGGCGCCCGCGGCCCTGGTCGCGGGCCGCCTGCAGGTAGATCGTCCGCACGCCGGCCTCGGCCATGGCGTCGACGTCGGCCGGGGTGACGGTCGGGGGGTCCCCGGTGGCGCCGATGTCGTAGACGTCCACCCACGTGCCCGGCCCGGCGTAGGCGTCGACGTCGCGCTCGGCCCGGTCGTCGGCCCGCAGCGACGCCGGCAGCGCGGCCAGCCCCCGGACGGGCGGCTCGCCACCCCGCAGCGCGTGCGTGGCCACGCCGACGCCCTGCACGGCCGCGAGGCCGAGCACGAGCGCCGTGCTGGCGACGACGGGGCG
>ERZ777003.1286-NODE-1286-length-39259-cov-8.019972_pt1 | contig 39259 bp, 23 predicted proteins | sample MGYA00374956_ERZ777003 | MGnify/ENA primary metagenome ERZ777003 (study PRJEB29302, sample SAMN06268252) | bioreactor metagenome | isolation source: Joint BioEnergy Institute, California, USA | place: USA:Joint BioEnergy Institute, California, USA | collected... | reverse complement strand
CCGGCAACCCCACACCCGGCCCAGGCAGGCCCACCGCCCGACGCCGCCGACGCCGAAACCACCCCCACCACCCAGCCATAGACCCTCCCCAGCTCAGTAGTTGCTGTCGGGCGTGAGCCTAGCATGCCTTACAAGTAGTGCAAGTAAGGCGCGGGATGCTTTAGCAGCCGGATCATCTGGATGCTTTCCTGATCACATGCCGTACGCTCAGCCGCTCTGGCGCCAGATCAGGGATGACCTGCGCGCGAAGATTCGGGCTGGCATCTACCCACCCGGCAGCAAGCTTCCCTCCACCCGACAGCTTGCCGACGAGTACGAGACGAGTCACGTGACGGTCCGACGCGCGATCGACTCCATGATCGAGCTGGGAGAGCTCGTCGGACGCATGGGCATTGGTGTCTTCGTCGCCGAGGACCAAGAGGAGTCCTGACGCCGCCAGCCCGTGGAGTCTCGCCTGCGGCGAGCCCGCGCAGGAGCTACTGGGCCTCTCCTGCCCGCCGCGTCCACCAGATCACCGACTCAAAGTCCTTCCGGTTCCGCCGACTACGCCGTTTGTCGGGCAGATGCGGCGCACCGAGGATGGATCAGGGAGCACCGTCATCTGGAAGACGGGGGACCCAACTAGGGGTAGCCCGGGATTCATCGGTGCGGCTAATATCGGTCGCGCCCGCTCGTGGCAAGTGAAAGGCGCCATGTTGCCTGGACTATTGATCCCTGTTGTCGCGAATGGACTTGGGGGTTCTATCGGGTGGCTGAAACAGAGCGACAGCAGGCGGACTCGGCTCTCGAGCTGCTGACAAGCCTTGCCAAGGCTGAAAGCGATCCAACCGGACTGGATACCTTTGCTCGGTACCTCTGGCAGGCCAAACAGGCGCTTCGACAGTGGTTGACAACTCTGTCGAAGCACAACGCTCCACTGTTCGTGGTGTGCGAGCAAGTCGAGGATGTTGCGTTGGTTTACGCTGATCATGTCCGGTTCATCCAGCTTAAGACCCGTGATCGAGGTTCTTGGAGCGTCGCGGCGATGTGCGATCGGGGTCTCGACGCGCTGGTTCGCTCCTACATAGCTGCCCGGAAGGCGCGAATAAGCGAGGTTTGTGCGTTCGAGCTATGGGTTGAGGGGGCGATTTCCGAAAATAAAGACACGGTCAGGTTTGTCAAGAATCCCAGTTCCGCAGGACGGGAAGTACGGTCCAAGCTCGTAGCCAGCGGCCTTATCCGGTCTTGGGTGGACGACTTCCTCCAGCGGTTGGTTATCCGGCCGGATCAGCCGACGCGGGCGCACATCGATGCAAAGGCAATGTGGGAGCTTTGGGCGCTCTGGCCAAACCTGTCGCGTCCAGAGATCGTGAACCTCTATGAACGGTTGCTGCAGGCCGTCGCTGCGGCGCAGACGGCTGGAGGCGGGCAATCTGGAACGGTTCAGGCTCATCTAGCAGCGGCGTTGCCCTACGTCGGAGCTGACCTACCGGATCCAGATGAGCCAGCTGCGGCGGCGATTAGCACGATCCGGGACCAAGTACTTAGTCGGAGTATGCTCGTTGCCCTCACCCCGCCTTTGCCTGGAGAGTCCGAGGAGCAGCTGCTGGCGCGTATGTCCTCCGGCTCTACCGCCTCGCTAATGAAGCTGAAGCTGATGGCGGCGGGTGCGAGCCGGCAGCTCATTGAGCGGATCCAGGAGATGCGCGCTGAAATGGAGGTGAGACGGCAGCTATTGCTGTCAAGCCGGGACAGCGCCGAAGCGGACTTAGAGCGACTGGCCACACGGGTCTTGAGCATGGCTGAGGCTACAGCAGTACGGATTGAGCTCTCAGCGGCCGGCAATCCTGCCGCCGCTGGTCGTCCCGCTGAGGCGATCGCCGCTGACCTGCTGGCTCGACCTGGCGACCTAGCGCAATGTGATCGTCAATCGATATTTGACCGAGACGAGCGCCTTATCATCGGATATTTAGGCCATCTTTCAGATCTATGCCGGTTTAGGTGGCGGGCATCATGACCGGCCAGGACGGTTTTTCCTACTCGTCATCAAATGCTACAGGTGAGCCCCGCGCTGCTGGAGCCGCGCCTGCGGCGCGAGCCCGGTTTCGCGCGTCTCGAGAGGCTGAAGCTCGCCTTCTCCTACTAATCGATGCCTTTAGTCGTAAGGGAAAGAATCAGGTCCGCTATCTGGAAGGTCGAGTTAAGCTGGCCAAGCTTGACTTCTTGCTGCGCTACCCACGCCACCTACGCCAGGTACTGTTAGCCCACGGCGCTCGTGCGGAGGATGTGGAACGAATCGATCCGAGCGAGGCTCCGTTGGACGCGCGGATGATGCGCTACCGTTACGGTCCCTGGGACCCTTCCTACTACGCGGTGCTTGGATCGCTCATTGGCCGTGGTCTCATCGAAGTAACACCGTTGAGTGGCAACGGATTCGGATACCGCACATCGGCCATCGGTGCGCAACTCGCCTCAAACCTACGTGCTGACGAGAGTTTTACGCATATTAATGCTCGCCTTCAATTACTTCGCCGCTACCTGGACAAGTCTGGTACCACTCTAAAAAACTACCTTTACGAAATCCCTGAAATTGCCGACGCCACCTGGCATGAGGATCTGACGTGAGCCAGCCTATCCTGCCATTTTCCGAACCCGGAAAGGTTTCACGACCGTTGGCGTATCAACACCAGTTGGAACTACTCAACGTTCATCTGGTTGGTGGCGGGCGCGATGTCGAATTCCGCCCAGGTCTTAACATTATCCTCGGCGACATTACCACTGGTAAGACGACGCTTGTCCGCCTGATCAGAGCGATGCTCGGCACGATTCCGGATGGTTTGCCCCCTGAGGTTGCACACCTCCAAGCCATCCGCGGACGCGTGATGCTGGGGGGTCGCACCTGGCGGGTTTATCGCCCTCGAACGACCACCAGTGATGCGCTCGTAGAGATCAGTGAGGAGAGTCCTCACTCGGACCGTGAAGCGATCGCTGTCCGCCTGCCCGTGGCCAGATCCGACCGTACCTACAGCACTTTTCTCCTCGATCAGCTTCAGATACCCGCGATCAGCGTACCGCAGGCGAAGACGGAACCGACCGGTAAGCTTACGCCTGTCACCATGACCGACTGGCTGGGCTACTGCATAATCACTGGTGACGAACTCGATACCCAGGTTTTTGGGCACCAGCGGCACTGGCGCGATGTAAAGCGACGCTGGGTTTTTGAAATCGCCTACGGCTACTACGATCCGGAAGTGGCTCGTTTGAACGCCGAGCTGCGGCACGTGGAACTACAATTGGCCTCCCTTGATCAGGATGCTGCAGTGCGCGAGAAGTTCCTCGCTGACACCCCGTTCGCCAATCCAGAGGAACTGGAGCGCGAACTTGCGGTTCGTATTGCCGAGCTTGAGCAGGTGGTTGCCGAGCGGCGCGACCTAGGCGTCGCAGCTGGTGGGATTCCCGGAGTGCAGGAGCTGCGACAGGACCTGTTGGCAAGACGGACGCAGCGAGCGGAGATTGCTGATCGGATTACGCGACTGGAAGCACAGATTCGGGATTTGTCCGATTTACTTCGGCAGTTGTCCAGCCAATCCGCCCGATTGACACGCGCCGTTGTTGCTGACGAATGGTTTGTGGACTTTGACTTCATCGTTTGCCCGCGCTGCGGCAATGATATCGATAAGGCGAGGACCGAACCGCGGATGTGCTACCTCTGCCTTCAAGAGCATCGTCCAGCCCGGTCGCAGGCCCAGCTCTTGATTGAGCAGGAGCGAATCGCTAGCCAGATTAGCGAGACCGAGGAAGTACTTCAGAGCCGCCGCCAGGCTCAGGAACAGCTTCAGAGGGAGGCCGCACACCTTGACGAAGTCATTGCCGAACTGACGGCTGACCTCGACCGGCGTACGCAAGCGTTTGTCTCTGACCGGGCCGCCCAGATTGAACATTATGCTGCCCGGCAAGCCCGCCTCGAAGTCGAGATACAGCGGCTCCGCGAGTATGCCGACCTGTTTAGGCGTCACCAGCGGGATTTAGATGGTCGAGAATACCTCGAAGGCCGACGAGACGAACTATTAAACCGCATCCACAGTCGGGAACTCATCCAGGCTGACGCCGAAAGTAACGTCCTTGCGCTCGAGCAGCGAATGCTCGAATATCTGCGAGAGCTACACATTCCTAACCTTGGGCAGGATCTTACAGTAAGGATCAATCGAGATACCTATCTGCCGGAGGTGTCCGAACGCAGCTTCAATCAGCTGTCCAGCCAAGGGCTCAAGACCCTTGTCAACGTGGCGCACGCACTCGCCCACCACACCGTGTCCATCGACCGTAACCTGCCGCTTCCAGGTCTTCTGATCCTTGACGGCTTGTCCGCCAACATTGGCCATGAAGGCTTTGACCTAGACCGCGTCCGCGACGTTTATCGACTGCTAAGCAGGGTCGCCGACCAGTATGCCGGTGCACTTCAAGTGATCGCTGTCGATAATGAGCTTCCCCGGGACGTCCTGCTTGAGTTTGTCGATCGCGTCGTGCTCACCCTTACCCAGGAAGACCGGCTCATTCGGATTCCAAGATAGTGCACGATGGCGAGATTGATGACCCACGGCCGGTCGGCGTCGGAACGAGGTAGCCTGAGAAGCTGAGGCTAGGCTTCCACCATCCTTACCTGAGGTCGGATCGGTGAGTTCCGTGTTACGATCACGGCACTTTCTGGTTTTCTGGATGGCGGGGGCCGCACCTTGGCGCCGGGCTGAGAGTCGAGACGTAGTTCTTGCCATCAACTAGCGGCTTAGTCAGACTTACGCCTGCGGTGGCCATCCGGTCGTACGCGGCGAGTATTAGCTCTTTGGTCCGGTATGAACCGTACCGCGCCTCGTCCTTGCGCTTGATAATTGGGAACGTGTCCATGATGTACTCTACGTCTGGGCGGGCGATTCCGTATAGGTGGAAGAACAGGGCATCGAGCTCTGCGCGAATGATTTCTCTACGTTCTTCGATCCATCGGAAGGGTGGAAGAGTGTCACCGAGGTGGCGTGCGAACCCGGCAATGTCATAGGCAGTGTAAGTAAGCTCTAGCACGCGCCTCGTTATGAATTCGATGTGTGGTGAGAGCTGTTCTGGTGTAAGAACTGGCAATTGGTAAAGGGTGAAGAACTTAATATGGGTGCCCCCTACCTTCTGTCGCGCTACAAAATCAAGCGGAAAGGAGGACAGGCAAGCAAGCAACCCTGCTGGGTTCTGTGTGACTGGCAGAATGAGTAGCGTTCCGTCCGGTGCAGCGACACGTGGGAGGACTGAAACGATTAGGGTGCGCTCATCGAGACCGCTAGTCACGTCGCGCCAAGCAATGAGCCAGTCGTGATTCCATGACTTCGACCGTAGCCGGGCATCTACTTCGGAGTCCGCGACCCAATAGCGGGGCTGGACCACGTAAGACGGATCGTCGAGTGCATCTGTGGAGGGGGTAGGTAGGGCACGTACACCTTTACCAGACGTTAGATTGGCGAAGGCGTAGTCGCCGAACCTGTGGTTATAGTGATGAAACATCTTTGCCTCGTATAGCGGGAGCATCTCTTCAGTGCCCCTCTGGAAGATATTTCCATTGATTATCCAGCAATTTGTCTCGAGATCTTTCTGATCGTTAAATAAGTTTGAGTCGCTTGTTGAGTTGAATTGTCCCTGCATAAAGGAAGCTTGCCATGGGTTACCGGATGGATCGTTTTCTTTGATCAGGACTGGAGCTCGACGGTAAATCCCCAAGGTTATTTCTGCATCGCGGCGCGAGTAAAATATAGGTGCTGTGCCGGTGTTTGGATTTACAATCTGAATGTCCTGGTTGTGCATCTCAATTACGCGATTTGGGTCTTGGAGCTCTGCGATATCGGTTACTCGGAAAGCCATACGCGCCGCTGTGGCGTTCGCCTTGGATTGGAGTGTTAAGAGACAGAAGCGATTTCCTTGTGCTCCGGCGACGTCTGCAAAGAATCCGCTATTTCTAAAGTCGTAGAGAGATACTAGCGCCCTTTTTTCTGTGAGGTCCCTGAAAAAGAACTGCGTTGTGGCATCTGTTGCAATTCCTGTGGGCACTATCATCCCCAGTCGGCCCTCTGGGGCGATTGTTTTTCGGCTGTTTTCTACGAAGATCGAGTCTGTCTTGATGCGCCCCCGTCCACACAAGGGAAAGAGGCCTGAATGGCTCGCGAAGTGGCGCTGGCCATCGAGATTGCGTTTGACGGACTCGTACAAGTTGTGCAATGCTGGATTTTCGTTCCGGAGGGCATTAATTGCTTTCTTACGCCTTGCTCCCGTCTCCTTGGCGATGCTCGGCGCATTTGCGGCGAAGAATTCTTGTTCCTTGAGTTCGAGATGCTCCCATGGTGGGTTGCCGAGCACACAGTCGAACCCGCCGGCCCAGCCGGTCTGCGGGTTGACGCCGGTGCCGTCCGCCGGCACCCGGAAAACCTCCGGGAACTCCAGGTGCCAGTGGAAGAACCGGTACTGCTCCGCCAGCCGCTCAATCTCCTCGTGGGTGGCCGGTGACGCCGGCGTGCCACCCGAGCGCTGCATGGTGCGGAGCACGTTGTAGGTCACGGCGGGCGGGGCGTCCGGCGTCTTCCGCCACAGGAACGCCGCGCACCACGCGTTCGCGATGTGCCGCGCGTACCGGTACTCGTCGAAGTCCAGCCAGTCCCTGTAGGCCGCCTCCTGCCGGCGTACCTCGGCCAGGTCCTGGGAGGGCGCGGCCGTGATCCGGCGGAGGCTCTGCGCGAAGCCCACGTTGACCGCCCCCGACTCTTCAACAGCGTCGAAGAGGGTCAACTGTCCCTCTCGCTCCTTGGCGTTCTGCTTCTCCAGGGCCTTGGCGAACTTCTTGTCGTCGCCCTCGATCGGCTTGAACGCCGCGTCGGGGATGCCCTTCCTGAGCAGGGCCGGGGTGGCGCCGATCAGCGAGTTGCCGCACTTGATGTGGGCGTCGAGGAAGGTCAGCGCCTTGCCCGGCACCATCGCCTCCATCCAGAGCGACACCTTGGCCAGCTCGACCGCCATCGGGTTGACGTCCACGCCGTAGATGCACCGGCTGATCACGTCCCGCAGTGCCTCGGCGACCGCGCCCACCGTCGGTTCCGGGTTGCGTTCCCGGACCGCCGCGACCCGCTTCGCGATCCGGCGGGCCGCCGCGACCAGGAAGTGCCCCGACCCGCAGGCCGGGTCGCAGACGGTGAGCGACAGCAGCTCGGAGACGATCGCCTCGGACGGGTCGGGCTGACCGGCCTTCGCCGCGGCCTGCTCGCCGCGCTTCACCGCGTCGTCGATCACCGGGTCGAGCGCCGAGTCCAACAGGCAGTCGATCAGCGGCGACGGTGTGTAGTACGAGCCGGTGGTCTTGCGCGGGTTGCCAGGCAACTTAACCAGCTCGAACCTCCGGTCCACCGCGCTGTACTTCGGCACCAGCTCCAACAGCGACTCGTAGATCGAGCCCAGCTCCTCGGCGTCCAGGTTGCGGTAGTCAATCGACCGCCAGCGCTTCGTGCTGGCATCCCGCACCAGCGACAGGTGCCGGATCGCGGTCAGCAGGTATTCGTTCGACAGCGCCAGGCCGGCCAGCGGCTCGTCCGCCTCAGTGTGGTTGAAGAGCCCACCGAGGCCGGGCAGCCCGAGCCGGGGATTACCGTCTTCGTTACCGAGCCCTTCAAGAACGATCCGTAGCGTCTGATAGAGGTCGCTGTGCGCCGTACCTCGGCGGCGCCGGGCCTGCGCCCGCAGCCGCGCCGACGAGAAGTACACGGCGTAGCGCTGCTTCGCCTGCTCATCGGCCTTCGGGTCGTGCAGCACGCCCCGGTCCTCTGCGACGAAGAGGAACAGCAGGCGATAGACCAGCCGCAGTAGGGCGTGGTGGAAAGACTGGACCTCGAACTCCTTACGGAGCCGGTTGTTGCTGGGGTGGCGGAGGAAGCCTGTGCCAAGCGCCCCGATAGCCTCGCGGACGTTATTGCGAAGCTGCCTCACGGCTCGTACGCCGGACTCGATCGCCTCGGTGCGCCACCTCTCCAGCCAGCAGGTCGACACGGGGGCGTCGGGTGCGACCTCGAAGCGGGAGACGTGCAGCAGCCGGTACAGCAGCACGAACTCGCTGAACAGCTCGCCGTCGAAGATCGCCTCCAGGTCGAACTCGACGTACGCGGCGGTGGCCAGCGCGCTGGAGTCCCGCAGCAGCCGAAGCTGCCGGCCGTTGCTCAACACCCCCCACAGGTGCGCCTGGGACCGGTTCAGGAACTCCTGCACCATCGACTGCGGTGGCACGGTGCCGGCCGTGCCGCCGGGGCGCCTGTCCAGCGAGGCGTTCCACGGGATCAGGTGGATCGGCACGTGCTGCCAGCGGTGGCTGATCGGGAAGGTCTTGCCGCCCTCCTCGGCGGCCAGGCCCGGGGCGCCGACCGGGGTCAGCCGGCCGAAACCCAGCTCGGCGAAGAGCGGTTCCAGCCACTGGCGGACCGCCAACCCCGTCGGGTCGGCCGGGGTCTCCGCCTCCGGGGCCACCGGCAGCCTGCCGCGCAGCTCCGCCCAGACCGACCGCAGGTAGTCCCAGTGCCGTTCGGCCTCGTCGCGTACCGAGCGGGAGCCGAACACCCGGTAGTCGGCCGGGGTCGAGCCCGACACGTCGCGACCCTCGGAGATCCGCACCAGCATGTCGGCGGGGATCAGGCCACCGATCGTGTGGACGGCGGAGAAGACCTGGTTGCGGGCGATGGCGGACATCAGGCGTTGCCTCCGGCGAGCGCGGGAGCGGGGGTGGCGAAGGGCAGGTAGACGTAGACGCCGAGCACGTCGGCCGGCTTCTGCGGGGTGACGGTGACACCGCGGACGATCTCGCCGGCCGCGCTGCGGACCCGGCGGTGCGAGGCGAGGAGTTCGGCGGCCAGCTCCTCCCCGTACGCCTCCAGCCGGTCCCGCAGCCTCGGCAGGTCGTCGAGGATCCGGGTGACGGTGTTCTCGCCGAACGTCGGGTCGGTGTTGGCGTCGGCGGTGGCGTCGAGCAGCGCCAACGCCTCCTCCGGCGGCAGCCACCGGGCGTTGGCGCCCGATCCGGCGAACGCCAGCAGCCGGGCGTCCTCGGCGACGAGCTGCCGGGTGCCGGCCCGGGACGGCAGGGTCAGGTGGAACCGGTAGCGGACCAGCAGCACCGTCGTACGCGTGGAAACCGCCCCGGTGCGGATCACGCCGCAGCGGCGGGCCGGGCGCGGGCCGGGCACGTCCGGGTCCAGGGCGGCGTTCAACACGTACCCGGCGAGCGCCACCACCGCCGGGTCGGTGCGGACCAGCGCCGCCTCGCCCCGGGCCACCGCCGCCGTGTTGCGGAACGGGATCGGCCGGCCGGACTCGACCGCGTCACCGCCGACCACCGGGGCGAGCGCGTCACGCAGCCCGGCCGGGGTGCCGCTGACGTCGGCGGTGAAGTCGCCACCCGGCTCCTCCCGCAGCACCGCGCCGAGCGCGCGCAGCGACTCCCGGACGAAGTCCCGCACCTCGGCGGCCCGGCCCAGGGTGTCGCGGATCGCCGCGACCTCCCGGGCCACCTCCTCCGGCCGGATCGACCGCTGGGCGAACCGGGACCGGGACGCCTTCTCCCGTTCGGCCGCCGACTGCCACTTCCGGGCCAGCGCGCCCGCCCGGTCGTCGATCCGCCGGTACTCCTCGACGTCGAAGAGGCTGCCCTGCTCGCCCTGCCGGCCGCGCAGCAGCAGCCACTCCACGATCGCGTCGGTCACCCCGGTCGAGTCGGCGTCCGGCACCGACACCGAGATCCCCAGGTCCTTGCGGATCTGCCGGTGCTTGGTGATCAGGACGTCGAGGACCTTGCCGTCGATGCCGTTGTCGGAGCCGTAGAGGGTGATCACCTTGACGACGTCGCGGCGCTGGCCGTACCGGTCGACCCGGCCCTCCCGCTGGTCGTGGCGGGTCGGGTTCCAGGCCAGGTCGTAGTGGACCACCGCGTCGAAGTGGTGTTGCAGGTTGACACCCTCGGACAGGCAGTCGGTGGCGACCAGCACCCGCCGGGCCGCCGGGTCGTCGCCGGTCGCCTCGGCCAGCTCCTCGATCCGTTGCAGCCGCTGCTGCGGCGAGAGGGTGCCGGTCACCGCCCGCACCACCGTCTTCCTGCCGAGCGCGCCCGCCAGGTGCTCGGCGACGTACTCGGCGGTCGGGATGTAACGGCAGAAGACGATCGGGTGGTAGCCCTCCCGCAACAGCTCCCTGAGCTCGTCGATGAGGAGCTTCAGCTTCCGGTCCTCGGCCGGACCCTCCAGGGCGGCCGCCCGTTCGGCCAGCTCGGCGAGCCGGTTCACCGGCCGTGACGCCCCGGCCCCGCCCACCGACGCCCCGCCCGCCGGTCCCTCGGCCGCCCCGCCGACGGTCTCCCCGGCGGTCTCGCCGACCTCGGCGCCCGGCGCCACGTCCAGCCCTTCCAGGGCGTCGTTCTCGGCCGAGTCGCTGGTCAGCGGGGCGCCGAGCAGGTCCGCCTCCTCCGCCGTCTCGGCGGTCGCCGCCGCCGAGCGGGTCCGCAGCGTCTGGGCGGCGGCACGCGGCGACGACACCAGCGACCGCAGCAGCGCGATCGCCGACCACCAGGCGATCCGGGCCTCCCGTCGGCCCTGCCGGTTCGCGGTGGTCACCCGCTCGCTCGCGTACGCGATCGCGTCGTCCAGCAGCGCCCGGTACGCCGCCGACAGCCGGTAGGTCTCGTCCTTGAACAGCCGGTCCGACGGGAACGAGGTCTCCTCGGCCAGGCTGTCGTCGGCCAGGCCGTCCTCCCGGGTCAGGTACTGGCGTACGTCGGCCCGCTTGCGGTGTACGAAGTGCTGGGCGAGCAGCCGCCGCCCCGCCTCCGAGTCCAGGTCCACCGTCGCCAGCTCCGGCCGCAGCAGCCCGAGCAGGTTCCGGAAGGCCGACTCCTTGCCGCTGTGCGGGGTCGCGGTCACCAGCAGCAGGTGCCGCTGCTGGTCGGCGGCGATCCGCTGCAACAGCTCGTAGCGGAGCTGGTTCTGGGTCTGCCGCGCCGAACCGGCGTCGTCGGCGGCGACACAGGTGTGCGCCTCGTCCACGATCACCAGATCCGGGCAGTACCGGACGAACTCGTCCCGGTGCCGGGTCGACTTGATGAAGTCGGTCGAGACGATCACGTACCGGTGCCGCTGGAACAGCGACTGCCCCAGATCCAGGTTGCGTTCCAGCCGGGAGACCGTGGAGGCGAGCACCAGTTCGGCGTCGATGCCGAACTTCGTCCGCAGCTCCTCCTGCCACTGCTCGGCCAGCGCCGGCGAGCAGAGCACCGCCAGCCCCTGGGCACTGCCCTGGGCCAGCAGCTCGCTGGCGATCAGCGCCGCCTCCACCGTCTTGCCGATCCCGACATCGTCGGAGATCAACATCCGGACCGTCTGCTGGCGCAACGCCATCAGCAGCGGCACCAACTGGTACGCCCGCGGCTCCACCGCGATCCCCGCCAGTGACCGGAACGGGCCGGCACCGGACCGGAACCCGATCCGCAGCGCCGTACGGAGCAGCCCGGCCGCCCGGGAGTCGCCGAGATCGGCCGGCGACGGATCGGGAAACACCGCCGCACGGACCGGCTCGATGTCCGGGAAGACGGCGGCGACGTCGTCGTCGGAGCCGCCGAGTGGGCGCAACACCAGCATGTCCGGGGCGCTCTCCGGCAACACCACCCAGTCCCGGCCGCGGGCCGAGACGAGGGAACCGGGGGCGAAGGGAGGGGAGACGGTCATCAGGGGTGGGGGACTTCCTGTCGAGGGGGGAGAGGGGTGAGGGGGAGAGTCGTCGGGTGCGGGGGTCAGCCGGTGGCACCGGAGCCGAAGTAGCGGGCGTACCGGGTGGCGATCGCCGCCCAGTCGCCGTCGTGCGGGAACCGGACCACGTCCCAGCCGGCGTCGAACAGCCGCTGCTCGGCGTCCCGGTCCCGCTCGGCGATCCGCGGATAGTCGTGGACCGGGCCGTCGACGAAGACCGCGACGTTCGCCCCGGGCAGCCGGTAGACGAAGTCCGGCTTCGCCAGCGCCTCCCTGACCAGCACCTGCGGTTCGTCCGGCAGCCGCAGCCCGCGCTCCTTCAACCAGGCGACGAAGCGCTTCTCCAGCCCCGACTCCGAACCGGCGGCCAGCCGGGTCAACTGCTCGGTACGGGACTCGCCCTGCCCGGTCGGCCGGGCCCGCCCGGCGGCGAACCGCAGCAGCAGATCCCGGGCCCGATGCCGGTTGATCAGCCCGTGGTGGAGCTGGTTGCCGTAGGTCAGCAGGCACTCGTAGCAGCCGTACGCGCACCGCCGGTCCGGCGGCTGCGGGCCACCCCGGTCGGTGCCGTCCGGAGCGAAGTGGCAGATCTCCAGCGCCGTGGCGGCGGCCCGGGCCAACGCCGTCGGGTCGGCCTGCATCAGCCGCAGCACCCCGGCGCCACCCTCGGCCGCCTCCATGAACAGCATCCGGGCGACCGTGGCCTCCCGGTCCGACGGCAGCAGCTCGCTCTGCAGCTCCGAGTCCTCCAGCTCGAACGCCGCCTCGATGCCGCGCTCCAGGGCGTACATCAGCGAGACCGCCTGGTCGACCGGCAGCGCCTCGGCCAGGGTCAGCACCACGATGTTGCGCCGGTCCTCGACGAACGGGATCACCCGCACCTTGCGGCGCTTCTCGTTGCCGTCGGCGTCCACCGCCGGCAGCTCGCTGGAGTCGCCGAGCGCCTCCTTGGCCTCCTTCTCGGTCATCCACTCCCCGGTGGCGGGGTCCAGCCAGAAGCCGGGCGGGTCGGTCGGTTTGGCCCGCGAGCGGCCCACGTTGGTGATCCGGACCGTCGCCGAGTCGCCGTACGAGACGGTGGCGAACCGGCCGGCGTCGTCGGAGACGATCGCGTCCTGCCGGCCGCGGCGCGGCCCGTGGTCATGGAACCGGTACGACGTGACCAGCCTGAACCCGGCCTTTCGCCGCTCCTCCTCGTCCGAGGAGATCCGCTCCCGCCGCTTGGTGTAGACGGTGTGCAACCGCAACAGGCCGGTCGTCCTGCCGCCCAGCGGGGTGTCGCACATGTCGCACCGGTCGGCGCGGTCGGCCACATTGTGGTGGTAGCCGCAGTGCTCACACCGGATCGCCTCGCCGGTGGTCAGCTCGCCGGAGGCGTCCGACGGCAACTGGATGCGGTGGACCTGGTAGCGGGCGCCCTCGTGGTAGATCAGCGCCCCCGGGCCGAACTCCCGGATCGCCAGGAACCGGGGCCGCTGCAGGTAGTCGCCGTCCTGCCCCGACCGGTGACCCGGCATCGGCACGTACGCGGCCAGCGGCAGCCGGGGGAACGAGTACCCGGGCAGGAACCCCTCGCTCGCCAGGTACCGGTACGGGTTGAAGTCCGCCAGCACCGACTTGCTGTCCACGCTCTCGTTCTTCAACAGGTTGAGCTGGGTCTCCGCCTCCCGGCGCCGGTTCACCGCGCGGCGGCGGTCGCCCTCGGTGAGGGTGTGGTCCAGCACCCGCCGGTTCTGCTCGGCCTGGTCGACCAGGGCGGCCCGGAACAGGTCACGCCACCGGTTGAACGCGTCGTCGAACCGCTGCGGCGCGCTGCGGATCCGGTCCTCGATCCACTGCGGGTCCCACCACGTCGTCTGCTCGAACGCGGGAAGCAGGCCGGCGAAGACCCGCCGGGCGACGTCGATCGCCCGGCGCTGGGCCGCCGGGTCGTTGATCGCGTCCCGGACGTGGTCGTGCAGATCCAGCTTCGGATCGGGGATCCGGGCGTCCTCGGGGTAGCTGATGTCGATGACGTCCAGGATCGTCCGGCCCAGCCGCAGCCCGGTCTCGGCCAGCCAGATCGCCTGCACGTGCGACCGCACCAGGTCCTCGTTGGCCAGATCCAGCCGGGGCGGGGCGACCGCGCCGGCCACCATCCGCTCCGAGTGCCGGAAGTAGTACTGGTCGTGGCTGTTGCCGGTGGCGCAGTACGTCGTCACCAGCGCCGGCTGGCCCGACCGGCCGGCCCGGCCGCTGCGCTGCGCGTAGTTCGCCGGGGTCGGCGGGACGTTGCGCATCAGCACCGCGTTCAGCTCGGCGATGTCGACGCCCAGTTCCATCGTCGGCGAGCAGTAGAGCAGCTTCAGGTCGGCGCTGCGGAACGCCTCCTCACGCCGCTCCCGCTCCTCCGGAGGGACCTGCGCGGTGTGCTCCCGGGCGACCAGGCCGGCGAGGCTGGCCGCGGTCTCCCGGTAGAGCTTCTGGAAGAACCGGTTCACCCGGGGGCCGTCACCGCTGGCGTACGTCCGGTTCAGCGGGTCGTGCGCCCCGATCTCGCCGGTGCCGGCCCGCCAGATCAGGCTCGCCGCCGACACCCGGTAGCCGGTCACCGCCGGACCGGCCGGGCCCCGGTACCGGGCGGAGCGGCGCGGCACCATCTCGACCTTCGTCACCAGCCCGGCGTCGGTGAGCACCTCCAGCACCTGCTCGATCAGCACCTGGGTCTCGTCCGTCGACAGGTCCCGGAAGTGCACCCGGCGCAGGTACTTGCCGAACTTGCTCCGGCCCGACAGGAACAGGTTGACCCGGACCGACCCCGGCCGCGAACTTCCCACGTACGCCGTGCCGACCGCCGGGGCGTCGTTCTTGCCCAGCACCCACGGCTCGATCAGGCGTTCCTCGCTGGCCCGCTGGAGGGTGTCGAAGTCCTCCCGGAAGTACTGCACGTCGATCGCCAGGTGCCGGCGCATCGCGTCGAGCAGCGTTCGCATGATCTCCGCACGCTCACCCGGCGAGGCGTCACGCAGCAGCCGGTCGGTGCCCGACCAGCGGGCCTGCTCGCTGGCCAGCACGTCCAGGTCGGCGTAGTCGATCCGGAGCAGACCCGTCTGCTCCAGGTTCGGCATGGTGACCCGCCAGCCGCTCTCCAGGTCGAGGTAGAGCCGGAACGCGACCACGTCACGCAGCGTCCGGACGGCGTTGTTCAACATCGTCGGCAGCAGGTTCGTGCCCTTGGCGAAGTCGGCCGGGGTCAGCCCCAGCGCCTCGGTGACCCGCGACGGCAGATCCTCGTGGGTGAGGCCGGCCTCACCCGCCTCCACCGCCGCCCGGTACAGCGCCCCGCGCAACTGGGTGACCTGCACGAAGTCGTTGAAGTGGCCGGCCTGCAACGAGGCGTCCTGCCGGTTGTCCACGAAGGTCAGCAGCTTGCGGGCCCTCGGGTCCAGCGCCTCCTCCGGCGCCGCGCGCAGCGAGCGGACGATCGACGCCGAGACCAGCGAGGTCGCCGACGACCGCCCCTCCCGGTCCAGGGTCGCCAGTCGGGCGAAGTCCTTCCGGGTCCGGGTCTGCTCGTAGCTGACCCCGCAGTGCAGGCAGAACAGGAACGGCGCCGGGATGAACGCCGCCTGCAGCGTCCCCTGCCCCTCAACGCCGTACGGGTCGACGGTGATCGCCCTCGGCAGCCGCCGCCGGTACGACTCCCGGACCACCTCGCCGCCGTGCGGGTCGACGTCGAGCCACGAGTCCGGCAGCCGGCTCAGCACCTCCTCGTGGGCCGTCGGCCAGGGCCGCTCCGGGTCGACGTAGAGGTAGCCGTGCTCGGTCTCGTCGACGCTGACCGCGGTGTCACGGCGTGGCTCGAACACCACCCGGCCGTGCCGCTCCGTGCGCCAGACCGTCAGGTACTCCTGGCCGCACTCCCGGCAGAACGCCAGCGGCAGCAGGATCTTGCCGTCCGAGCCGGGCTGGACGAGCTGGTAGTCCCGGGTCAGGTACCGGGTCTCCTTGTCCTCCAGGGTGACGTAGACGGTGTCGCCCTTGGAGAGGAACTGGTGCAGCCGGAACGCGAACAGCGGACGGTCGGTGACCGGGTGCCGCGCCTCCGAACCGGCCTTCAGGGTGCGCCGGATCGCCTCGACGCACTCCCGCTCGGTCAGCCCGCTGTCCCGGGCCAGTTCGGCGGCCGCCTCCTCGATCCTGGCCGGCTTCCGCCGGACGGGTTGACCGGTCGCCGGGTCGGTGGTGAGCCCGAACCGGGTCTCGATCCACCGCGCCAGCGGGTCCCTGACCAGGTCGGCGTAGCCGCGCGGCGGCTCCGGGGCGCGCAGCCGCTCCACCGGCACCCGCTCCGGCTCCGGCTCGGTCGCCCGGACCAGCGTCTCCCCGATGACGTTCTCTGGGCGGACCTCGGTGCCGAACAGGGTGGAGGCGAGCCGGGCCACCTCCCGCGCCCGGTCCTCGGCGGTGCCCTCGCTGGAGATGGTGGCCGAGGTGCCGATGCACTGCAGCCGGTCGGCCTGACAGGCCTCCCGGACCCGGCGGATCAGCAGCGCCACGTCGGCGCCCTGCCGGCCCCGGTAGGTGTGCAGCTCGTCGAAGACCAGGAACTCCAGCCCTCTGGCCATCGTGATCAGCGAGCCGCGGTCCTCGGGGCGGGTCAGCATCAGCTCCAGCATCACGTAGTTCGTGAGCAGGATGTCCGGCGGTGCGCTGCGGATCGCCCGGCGCTGCTCGTCGTTCTCCTGGCCGGTGTAGCGGGCGAACGTCACCGGCTCCCGCCCGTCGCCGTAGCCGTCGCGCAGGTACTTCTCCAGCTCCTTGAGCTGGCTGTTGGCCAGCGCGTTCATCGGGTAGACGATGATCGCCCGGACCCGGCGGCCGGCCTGCGGGTTCCGCTCCCGCTCCCGCAGCACCCGGTCCACGATCGGCACGATGTAGCTCAGCGACTTCCCGGAGCCGGTGCCGGTGGTGAGGACGTACGAGGCACCCGTACGGGCCACCTCGACGGCCCGCCGCTGGTGCAGGTGCAGGCTCAACGGCCGGCCGTCGGGCACCTCGCCGCCCGGGGTCTTGCCGGTTTGGAAGATCCGCACGCACTCCGGGTGCAGCAGACCGCTCTCGGCCAGCTCCGACACCGTCCCGCCGGAGGCGAAGAACGGGTTCAGCGACACCCACGGGTCCGGCCACTGCGACTTGGCGTCCAGGTCCTTCTCGACGAACTCGGCGATCCGCTGGTCCCGGATCACCGTGCCACCCTCGGTGAACTCCCGGTAGTCGCGGATGAGCTGCTCGTGGACCTCGAACACGTCCATGATGGAGCCGCTCGGGCGTGGGCCGGCGGTCCCGGCCGGCTGCGCCGACCGTGGCGTCGGGTCGCGGCGCGTGTCGCCGGCCACCGGGGTGCCGGTCGCCGGGGTGACGTTCGTCGGGGCGGCGTCTGCCGGGGCGGGGGGTGGCGTGGGCGCCGACCGGAGCGCGGGCAGGTGGCGTACCGGATCGAAGGCGTCCCAGCCGAGCACCTGCACCGTGCCGACGGCGAGTGGCAGCAGGGCCTCCCGGACGGCGACCGCGTCGGCGGGCCGGTCGGCCGGGTCCTTGGCGAGCAGCCGCTCGACCAGCCGGGCCAGGTCCTTCGGAACGTCGCCGCGGATCATCGTGACCGGCGGCACCGGCTCGTTCTGGTGCTTCAACGCCAGGTCGAGCGCGTTCGTCTCGACGAACGGCGGGTTGCCGGTGAGCAGCTCGAACAGGATGCAGCCGAGGGCGTAGAGGTCGGCGGCCTGGGTCACCGCCGCCGAGCTGAACTGCTCCGGGGCCATGTAGCGGGCGGTGCCGACCGTGACGCTGCTGCTGGTCACCCGGGCCTGGTCGGTGTCGTCGACGATCCGGCCCATGCCGAAGTCGAGCACCTTGACCCGGCCGCCGCGCAGCAGCATGACGTTCGCCGGCTTGAGGTCGCGGTGGACGACGTCGACGGCGTGCGCGGCGGCCAGCCCGTTGGCGATCTGCGCGCCCAGGGCCGCCACCCAGGGCACCGGGAGCTGCGGGTTCTCGGAGGCCAGGTCCTTGAGCAGCTCGCCGTCGAGCAGTTCCATCGCGAGGTACGGCAGGCCGCTGTCGTCGACACCGCCGTCGATGGTGCGCGGCAGGTTGGGATGGTCGGCGAGCCGGCGCATGATCCGCACCTCGCGGGCGAACCGGTCGACCGACCTGAGGTCGTCGATCGAGTCGAGGCTCGTACCGTGGCGGCTGCGCAGGATCAGCTTGACCGCCACCACCCGGTACGGGTCACCCGGCCCGGCCTGGAGGTCCTCGGCCCGGTAGACCTCGCCCATGTTGCCCTTGCCGATGGCTCTCAGCAGCCGAAACCGGCCCGCCACCAACTCGCCACGCACGTGCGTGTTCACCGCCCCCGACCGCGGACCATGCCTTGGCAATTGTCGATACGTGCTGTATGTCCAAAGTAGAGTTCTACTCGTGTCGGCGGCGGACACGCCAGTCAGGAATGGAAATGTGTCCGAAAGTATGGCGTGCATGCACGCAACCGCCGTCGTCTCCGCTGACCGGTCCGCGGCCGAAGGCGATCATGTGATGCGCAGCCTCCCCGATCGGGCGAGGAAGGGCAGGTCCGGGATTCACCCAACCGACGGCCCGGGTCGCCATTGTCCGGCGCCGCTGTGCGCGACGGGTCCACTGTGGCAATATCACATAGAGTGGTTACCCTGTGACGAGCTGTCTCGTCGGGCGGCGAGGGGGGACACATGGCGGGCGGACCGAAGTGGTACAGCCCTGCCGATGACTGGCCGCAGCATCCCAAACCGTGGTTCCGAACCGCGCTTGCCCATGCCCGTCGGTCCGGATGGTGGTACCGAAGCGCGGCGGGTCACGCGCATGGCACCGTGTACTGTCAAGGTCCCGAATACCGGTCGGGTGCCTGCAAGTTCGTGGTCTTCTCCACCGGCGTGGGGGGGCGAGAACGCCGCCAGGGAACTGGAGCGCCTGATTCGTCGGTGCCCCCACAACGAGGCGGCCGTGGCCGACCCGGTGGTGGCGGCGTCGGTGCAGATGGACCGAGTCGACACCCTCTGCGATGCGGCCGAGGCACTCATGGCCGAGCATGATCGTGAGCGGGAGTTGAAGCTGTTGCTCGACCGGGCAGCTCAGCTCCTGGACGAGGCGGGCCGCGGCGTGGCGGAGGCTGAGGAGTTTCTTGCGGCCGCCATGGAGGTGGAGCTCGAAGCCAAGGCCGCGGCCTCGGAGGCGGAGCGGCTGCTGACGGCAGCGGGGACCGACGTGCGCAGTCCTGGTCAACTCCTGGACATGGCCGACGAGACGAGTGCCGGGGTGAGATCCGTGCTTGCCGAGCAGGCGGCATCCCGCGAGGTTCGTCGCCTGAGGGCGAGGGTCGACCAGGCTCGGGTCAGGATTCGTGAGCTTCGGTCACGTTTGTCACGAAGATGACGCACGGGAGTGGTCTACTGACGTAGGGTGTTGGCAGTCGACAACACAGGCTGAGGGCTCAGATGACGATCAGGCGGGAGAAGCAGGATGATCCGCATCCCCCTTCGCGTCGGTGGCGTCGACCTGGAGGACGACGCCACGCTTGAGGTGCTGGCCGAGCATCTGGCTGACCTGGCCTGGTCTGAGGTTGACGGTGTCGTGGTTGCGACCCTGTACACGTCGACGAAGAATCCGGTAGCCACCGCGATCGAGGCGGCGCGGCGGATCTGCCACGTTCTTCCTGGCGCGGAAGTGCTCGAAGTCGACCAGGAGTTGGTATCCACCTCGGATATCGCCCTTCGCCTTGGTGTGTCCCGCGAGGCGGTGCGGCTCTGGGTCGAGGGTCGCCGTGGTCCGGGCGGTTTTCCGCGGCCGGTGGGAGTGGTCGGCGGTGGCAGGTCGCGAGTATGGCGTTGGGCTGACGTGCACGCGTGGACGCGCCGCAACTACCGGTTGGGTGACGACGAGGAACATCTGACCACGTCTCAGGTTGCCGAGCTGAACGCGGCCCTCCTTCGGGTGCGTCACCCCATCGACGACGAGTGGCGGGAAATCTCCTCGTTCGGCGGAACCGCGCGGCAGCAACGCGATGGGAACGAGCACGTCCGCCAACTGTTGGCGCAGCTCATCGAGAATCTGCTCACTGACCGGGTGAAGGGGCACATGCACCTCGCTCTGTCGTCTGGCTGGTCGCGATGGGCGGTCCATCGCCCGTACGGTGGACGGATTCAACTGACCGACGCCACACCCGCCCATGTCGAGGGACCACGTGAGTGACAGCGCTGAGCTGGCCGAGGCCGTTCGGGAGTCGACGCCGCCGGATCTGGATCAGCTCCTGAAGGGGTTGGTCGAGCGGACAGACCTGATCGACGTGCGGACGACCAAATGGTATGCCGAACTACTTTCGGACGAGCCCCTCGAAGGTGCGGAGCTGAATCTCCGGATCACGAGTCAATCTCGCAACACCGAAAAGGGATTCGACATCCGCTTTAATGTGGACGCGCCGTTGGTGTCGTCGAGCAAGAGCGAAATTGCCGCCATTCAGGTCGGGGTCGTGGCGTCGTTCTCCCTCAAGGGGGAGGAGCGCCCCGACAGGGTGCTGCTCAAGGCATTCATCGATCAGGTGGGGTTGTTCGTGGTCATGCCGTTCATCCGCGAGAGCCTGCACTCGCTGTCCGCGAGGATCGGTCTCGAACCGATCACGATCGGCCTGCTCCACCAGGACAAGCGCTCCCCGTCGAAGGCGTGGCAGCCGCGAGCCTGACCGCGGTCGGTGTCGTCCACCGGTGACGGACCGTCGGACCAGCCGTGCCCCGGACAGATCCATCGCCGTCACGTCAGGGCGCGACCCTCGGTGGATGTCTCAGGTGGGCGCGCTTCCGGCTACCCGCCGACGGGTCGGCGGGGAAGGTGCATCCGCGGCATCCCGCACGGTCCCACGACTCCGCCGTCACCGTGCCGACCCTGCTGATGCAGGGCGCAGACACGTGGGAGCCGATGCCGAGCACCCTGGACGCGCTCGCGGCGGCACTGCCGGACGTACGCCGGATCAGCTGGCCGGGGCAGTCGCACTTCGTGACGTCGACCGCTCCGGACCTGGTCGCCGACGCCCTACGCCGGTTCTTCGCCGAGGTCGCCGGGTAGCGGTGCTCGCGTCCTGGGACCCCGCCCGCACCGGCCCGGTCGCCACCGTGACCGGGGCCGAGACGGCGGACTGCCGTGGGGTCGGGGTGACCCCACGGCAGTCGACCGTGTGTGTCGTGTGTGTGGTGGCGTGTACTACTGCTGCGGCGTGACCCTGAGCGTCGCCGCCTGCTGCTTGGCCGGGGCGAGGGCGGGGGTGCCGTCCAGGTTGTACTGGTTCAGCGTGACCTGCAGGTTGTAGCTGTTGCCACCGGTGTACATGCCGCCGACGCTCCCGGCCGCCCGCGCGCCACTGCGGTAGAGGTAGCTACCGCTCAGGGTGTACGGCACGGTGATGGTCGCGTGCGTGATGGCCACCGACGCCTCGATGATCGACTTCGCCGGCACCAGGACCGGCTGCCGCCAGCTGAACGTCTGTCCACGCGTCTGGCTGCCGTTGTGGACGTAGTTGGCCGAGACGCTGGTGGACAGCGTGATCTTGCCGTCGGCGAAGATCGGGAACCCGGCCCGGAAGCTGGTCGAGACCGAGACCGACAGGCCGAAGGTGCTCGACCAACCCATCACGTCCGTCGCCGTCTTGTTGCCCGAGATCTCCGTGGACTGCTGGAGGTTCGTGTCGTTGCGGATCCGCAGGTAGTCCAGCTGCTCCAGCGACGTCTCGGTGAGGATCGCGGCGCCCGTGTCGTAGCTGATGGAGTTCGCCTCGAACCCGACGATGTCGTCGGCCTGGGTGCACTTCTGGGTGTTGGACCCGCTGCCGATGTTGGTCACGGTCACGCAGACGTTCGGCCGGGCGGCCGACGTGGGCAGGGTGACGTCGAAGCCGTGCGTGGGGCCGTACTGCGAGGGCAGGTCGGGTCGGTGCCCGTTGGCGGTCAGGGTCTGGGCGACGACGCCGTCGATGGTGATCCGCACGCTCAGAGGCGTGGTCGGCGCGTCGTCGTCCGCGGTCCAACCCCACACGCGGACGCCGTCGCGGGTCGTGGTCTGCCGCACCCCGTCGAGGTGGAGAACCGGCGAGTTCATCGGCGTCGTCGGCGGGTCCTCGGAGTCCGGGAAACAGGCCGGCGGCGGAGTGGGCCGGTCACAGTACGGCAGGGCGGAGGCGGGTTGCGCCACCGCCACGGCCATGGCGCTCCCGGCTGCGACAGTGCTGATCGCGGCCAGGATCCTTCGTGCTCACATCAATCCTCTTTCGGTTATGACTGGTTCGGGTTGGCCGCGAGGAGCGGCTACCCGGGTTCGGTGAGCCGCCGTCGACTCCGGTGGCCGTGCGGTCGCGCGTACCGGTTCTCGGTGCGCGCGGGCGATCAGGCCCGGGGTCGGCAGCGGTGCCGGGCGGGCGTGGGTGTGCCCGCCTCGGCGGTCCCCCCTGGCTCACTGAACCGGAGTTACCCTCGCGTTTGCTATGTCCCGGCAACAAGGGACAGTTGTCCCGGGCTGAAGATCATTTCGGGCTGACCGGAGGTCGCCGGCGGTACCGACCAACGACCTAGTCATGATCAGCTGAGTGGCAGCGGCCCAGACCTGCGCATAATGGCGGTGTAGCCGTTGCTCGGGAATCGACGGAGAGCGATTGACATCGGCGGTGTCCGCCCGACTCACGGACAGGGCGGACCGCCGCGGGCGAGCCCAGGCGAGATCGTTCTCGGGACGGACCGGCCCGACGCGTCGCGTTCCGGCGCCGGCTCGTACCGGCGCGGTGGGCGGGCGCGTCCGGCGTCCTCGGCCGCCACGCGTCGGACGAGCTTTCGGATGTCGACGTCCGAGCTGTCCCCGCCCGTCGGCGACGTACTCGGGCCATGCCGCCCGGCCCGTTCGCGACCACCGCCAACCAGACTGCCGGCGGCCGCCGCCCAGCCGGTCAGCGACCGCCGCGGGCCGGCGGCCACCGCCCAGCCGGTCAGCGACCGCCGCGGGCCGCCGGAGGCCGTCGACCGGACCGCCCGGCGACCGTCGACCGGCTTGTACGTACGCGACCGCCGATCAGACCGCGGCCAGCGAGCGGACGTAGTTGACCTGCTGGTGGATGTACTGGACCTGCTGCTGGGTGGTGACCGGGATACGGGCCACGTACTGCCGGGGCCCGTTGGTCACGGTGACCTGGACCACGCCACGGTAGACGGTCTCCTTGGCCAGCAGGAAGAGGAGGCTGAGCACGGTCAGCACGCAGAAACCCACGATCGCGAGGACGATCGCCCAGGTGGGGGTCTTCTGCTCGGCGTGCCACGAGTCCGCGACGTGCCACTGCGAGCCGGCCAGCGGGATGTCGCCGCTCGGGGTGCGCACCGTCGTCGCGGTGACCGCGATCTCGCCGATCTGCGCCACCACCGGACCGGGCGACTGCCACTGCCCGCCGGCGACCGCCAGGTCACTCGTCGGCGGGCTGCTGACCGGCGGAACCCCACCCGCGTACGCCGACGCCGGCGGGTACGTCGGCGCCGGCGAGGCCGGCGGCGCGTACGCCGGCGGCTGCGGGGTGTCGTAGTACGACGGCGACGAGGTGCCGTACGACGGTGGCTGCGGCTGTGCGGCGCCGTAGGTCGACGGCTGGGGCGCGCCGTGGTACGTCGGTGGCTGCGGCGGCGGAGTCGGGGACAGGTGCGTGGTGTCCGCCAGCCCCGGATCGGTGGGCGGCGGAGTGCTTCCCCCTGCTCCCGCGCCGGTCGGGTCCACGCTCATGTCGAATCCTCCCCGGTTCTCCCGCGTCACCCCAAGCCTGTCCGGCCGACCCTAACCGACCGGCGGTCGGCCCGAAAATCGGGTTTCCGCCCCGGAATCCGGCCTACGAACCACCCCACGACCTCCGCCGGCGCCGGTCAGTCGGCCCGGTTCGCGGCCGGGTCTCGGGGCTTCGGCGGTTCGGCGGCCAGGTCGCGCGGCCTGGCCGACCGGGCCGGGCCGCCGGATGCGCGGCCGGCGTCGCCGACCCGGTCGACGGCGGCTCCGCCGGTCTCGCCCCGGGCCTCGCGACGGGCCGCCCAACCGAAGCCGAGCAGGGTCAGCAGTGCGAAGACCCACCACTGCACGACGTATCCGGCGTTCTGCCAGTCGTTCTCGTGGCGGATCGGGATCGCCGTGAAGGCCGCGTCGGCGGGCGGCGTCTGCTCGTCCAGCAGGACGTAGCCGTGGTAGACCGGGTACGGCAACTCCCGGGCCAGCTCCGCGACGGCGATCCGCCGCGTCTCCAGCCGCCCGTCCCGGCGGACCACCGCATCCGGCCGGCTCTCCGACAGGTGCAGTCGACCGACCACGGTCACCTCGCCCGAGGGCGCCGCCGGCACCTCCGGACGGGACGCCGCCCCGCCGCCCGGAGCCGGCGGGAGCCAGCCCCGGTCGACCAGGACCGCGGTGCCGTCGGACAACACCAGCGGGGTGAGGACCTCGAAACCGACCCGGCTGTCGACCGTACGGTTGCGGACCAGGATCAGGTGGCTGTCGTCGTACCGCCCGGTGACGGTGACCCGGGTCCAGGCGGCGCTGTCCGGCGGCGCCGGACCCACCGACCCGGCCACGCCGGTCGGCGGCGCGACGACCTCGCCCAGCGGCACCGGCGCCACCCGCGCGGCGGCGTCGATCCGCTCGTTCGTCGCGGCCCGCTCCCGGTACCGGTGCAGCTGCCAGCTCCCGAGCAGCACCATGACCGCGGCGGCGGCCAGGGTCAGCGCGAGCAGGCCCAGCCAGCGGGGAGTGAGCAGGAACCGGTACACGACCCGAGGCTACCCGCCCCGCCGCCCCCGGCGACCGGGCGGGCGTCGAGGTGGGCGGGTCCGGGCACCGGTGACCACGCCGGCCGGGCGGCGACGGCCCACCCCGGGCGCGGCGCCCGCGCCACACGGCGGCTCGGTGCCCCTGCCGACGGTCGATGGGCGGGTATCCTCACGCCGGTCGGTCCGATCGATGGGTCCGACCGTGTCGCTTCCGTACCGCCGCCGTCCGCACCGTCCGACACACCGGGCCGGTGCCCGCGCCCCGAGGAGCCGACGATGATCGCCGTGCCGCGCGTAGTGGTGAGCGCCCCGTCGTCCGGACACGGCAAGACCGCGATCGCGGTCGGCCTGCTCGCCGCCCTCGCCAACCGCGGCCTGAAGACCGCCGGATTCAAGGTCGGGCCCGACCACACCGACGCCGCCTACCTCGGGATGGCCGCCGGGCGGCCCGGCCGCAACCTCGACCCCCGCCTGGTCGGCGAGCAGCGGATCGCCCCGCTCTTCGCCCACGGCGCGGCCGACGTCGACGTCGCGGTCGTCGAGGGGACGATGGGCCTCTTCGACAGCCTGGCCGGGCTGCCCGAGACCGAGTCGACCGCCGCCGTCGCGACCGCGATCCGGGCGCCGGTCGTCCTGGTCGTCGACGTCGCGGCGATGGGGCAGTCGGTCGCCGCGCTCGTGCACGGCTTCCGGGCCTACGACGAGATGCTGTGGCTCGGCGGGGTGATCCTGAACCGGGTCGCGTCGGACCGGCACGAGGACCTGCTCCGGGACGCGCTCGACGACATCGGCGTACCGGTCTTCGGCGCGCTGCGCCGGCGGGACCTGCCCGCCGTGCTCCCGTCACGGCAGCACGGGGTGGTGCCGGTGGTGCAGCGCGAGGTCGAGGCGTACCGGGGAGTCCGCCGGCTCGGCGAGGCGGTCGACCGCGCGGTCGACCTGGAGCGGCTGCTCACGCTCGCCCGCTCGGCTCCCCGGGTGCCGGTCGAGGCGTGGTCGGCGCCGGAGACGGTCGGGGAGGTGGCGCAGCCCGGCACGGGCGACGAACCCCGGCGCCGCCCCGTCGTCGCCCTCGCGGGCGGCCCGGCGCTGTCGTACTCGTACGCCGAGACGGCCGAACTCCTGGCGGCGGCCGGTGCCGAGGTGGTGACCCTCGACCCGCTGCGCGACGAGACGCTGCCCGAGGGAACCGACGCGCTGGTGATCGGCGGGGCGCTCCCCGAGACGTACGCGGAGGAGCTGTCGGCGAACCGACGACTCTGTATCGCGGTCGCGGAGCTGGCCCGCACCGGCCGTCCGGTGGTCGCGGAGGGGGCGGGTCTGCTCTGGCTGACCCGGGAGTTCGACAGGCGCCCGATGTGCGGGGTGCTGCCGGCGACCGGGACGAGCCTGGACCGGGCCGTGATCGGGTACCGGGAGGCGATCGCCCAGGCGGACTCGCCGGTGGCCCGGGCCGGCACCCGGGTGATCGGCTACAAGCAGCACCGGGGCGTGGTCAACCCGCGGGCCGGGCAGACCCCGGCGTGGAGCTGGGGCGGTGGGCCCCCGGAGGGGTACGTCTGGCAGCGGGTCCACGCCTCGCAGTTGACGCTGCACTGGGCGGGCAGCCCGGAGATCGCCCGGCGTCTGGTGACGGCGGCGTTCGTCGGTCAGCCCGCCCGGCCCGCCGGTCCGGTGACGTCTGCCGCGCCCACCGGGCCGGTCGCGCCCGCCGTACCCGTTTCGCCTGTCGCGCCCGCCGCCCCGGCGGCGGTGCCCCCGGCCGTACCGCCGCCGCCTGCGGCACCGGCGGCGGTTCCCGCCGCGGCCCCGGCCGCCGCAGCCCAGACCGTCGCCCCGTCCGCGGGAGGGGAGGCCGTGAAGTGAGTGGTGAGGTGGCGATACGCCGGTTCCCGACCCTGACCGTCTCCACGCCCCGCATCCTCGTCCGCCCGCTGTGCGCCGACGACGCCGAGGCGGTCTCGGCGATCTTCGCCGACAGGCAGACCCAGCGCTGGCTGCCGTTGGCCCAGGAGCACGGGCAGATCGACGGGCTGGCCTGGTGCACGGAGATGGCGCAGGAACGGCGGGACAGCGGCAACGGCGACCACTACGGGGTGATCCGGCGCGAGGACGACAAGCTCGTCGGCTGCCTGTGGACGAAGCGGACCGACTGGGGCGGCCGGGTCACCGAGGTGTCGTACGCGATCGCGCCGGAGGCGCGTGGGTTCGGCATCGCGCCCGAGGCGGTCGACGCGCTGGCGGTGGCGCTCATCCTCGAACACGGCTTCCAGCGTCTGGAGGTGCGGGTGGCGCCCGGGAACACCGCCTCCCGCCGGGTGGCGGAGAAGGCCGGATTCACCTACGAGGGTCTGCTCCGCAACGCCGGATACGTCCACGGCGGCCGGGTCGACCTGGAGGTCTGGTCGCTGGTGGCCGCCGACCTGCACCGCTGACCGGGCCACGCGGACCCGGCCGACGCGTTCGCCCGCCGGTGTCCCGGCGTCGGCCCGCCGGCCGGTTGTCGCGGCACGCGTCCGCCGGTCGGGCGCCGCGGCAGCCGCCCGTCATCCGGTCATCTCGTCGGAGGGCGGGTTGAACTGCCTCACCGGTTGGTCCTTCAGCGCCTCCCGGAGGTAGCCGGCGACCGCGTGGATCGGCTTGTTCGACTGGCCCTCACCGACGGCGTTCATCGGGCTGTCCGGGTCGGAGAGGAAACTCGCCACGGACAGCTCCGGGGTGAATCCGACGAACCAGGCGGCCCGGTCACTGTCGGTGGTACCGGTCTTGCCGGCGACCGGCCGGCCTACCGTGGCGCGGACGAAGTCGGCGGTCGACCAGCCGCCGCAGGAGCCGCGGGCCGGGGTGTCCCCGGTCGGGCAGCGGGCGGCGTCGGTGGCGGCGCGGGCCGCGTCCGGGCTCACCGCCTGGCGGCACCGGGGCAGGGCGATCTGCAGATCCATTCCCGAGTCGGTCCGGTAGGTCGCCGGGGTGCCGTCCGGTTTGGTGATCGACAACACCGGCAGCGCCTCGCAGAACCGTCCCTCGGCCGCGACGGCGGCGTACGCGTTCGCCATCTCCAGCGGGGTCGCGTCGGAGACCCCGAGGGTGAACGAGCCCCAGCGGTTGGCGAAGTCCGGCGAGGCGTGCCGCTTGTCGACCTCGGTGCGCCACCGCAGGCCCAGCCGCTCGGCGAGCCGGACGACGTTCTCCGCCCCGACCTGCTGCATGAGCCAGACAAAGTACGTGTTGACGGACTTTCCAAACCCGGACCACATGGTCTGTACGCCACTCATCGCCCCGCTGGCGTTCGACGGGCACCAGTAGCCTCCGCAGTCGGTCGGCCCGCCGCTGCCGTCCGGGTAGATCGAGACGATCCGGTGTGGGGCGTTGTACGACGTGGACAATGGCAGCCCGGCGTCGAGCGCGGCGAGCATGGTGAACATCTTGAACGTCGACCCCGCCTGGTATCCGGGGAGGTCCCCGCCGCCGAGCAGCGGGACCACGGTGTTCGGATAGTTGCCCTTCATCCGGGCGCGCTTGCTCGGGTCGGAGTGCGGACCGTTGTTGCTCTGGTCCAGCGAGTAGACCCGGTTGACCGCCATCGACCGGACGTACCCGGTGCCCGGTTCGACCGCGACCAGACCGTGCGCGAACGGGCTGCGCGTCCACTCGTCGGCCAGTACCTGCCGTTCGGCGATCTCCTGGAGCCTCGGGTCCAGGCTGGTCACGATGATGTAGCCGCCCCGCCGCAGCCGGTCCAGCCGTTCCAGCGAGTTGCGGCCGAAGGCGGGCTGGGCCGCCCACCACGCCTTGAGGTAGTCGCAGAAGAAGCCCCACCCGTTGTGCTCCTCCGGCACCGACATGCAGTCGTTGGGCGGGTTGCTCAACCGCAGCCGGATCGGCTCGGCCTGCGCCGCCGCCGTGTCGCGCGCGGAGAGGTAGCCCATCTCGCGCATCCGCTCCAGCACGTAGTTGCGCCGTTCCGTGGCGGCCTTCTGGTCCGAGCTGGCCGGGTCGTACGCCGTGGGCGCCTTCACCAGGCCGGCGAGGGTGGCGGCCTCGACCGGGGTGAGGTCGCTGGGGCGCTTGGAGAAGAAGATCTCGGCGGCGGCGTAGATCCCGTAGGCGCGGTGCCCGAAGTAGGCCGAGTTGAGGTACCGCTCCAGGATCTCGTCCTTGGTCGTCTCCTTCTCCAGGTCGATGGCCAGGCGGATCTCCCGGAGCTTGCGCAGGCTGGTCTGCTCGGTCGCCCGCCGCACCTCGATCGGGGTCTTCGCGGCGTCCCGCAACGCCATCCGGACGTACTGCATGGTCAGCGTCGAGGCGCCCTGCGAGACGCCGCCGGCCTGCTGGTTGGCGACGAAGGCCCGGATGACGCCCTTCGGGTCGACGCCGCTGTGCTCGTAGAACCGGGTGTCCTCGGCGGCCACGATCGCCTGCTGCATGTACGGCGAGATCTGCGAGAGCGGGACGTAGCGCCGGTGTTCCTCGTAGAAGGTGGTGATCAGGGTGGTGCCGTCGGCGGCGTAGACGTAGCTGGTCTGCGCGGGTGCCGAGGCGAGCAGGTCGGCGGGGGTCTTGTCGACCATTTCCGCGCCGGCCTTGGCGGCGAGGCCGGCGGCCGCGGCGAACGGGAACAGCGCCGCGGCGACGACGACGCCGGAGATGACCCCGGCGCGCAGGAGGGGTACGGCTCGACCAGGTGTGGGGTGGGTGGGGTTGGTCACATCCTCAAGTTATGAGATTTCCCAGAAAATCATGATAAAGATTCGCGAATCTGCCGGCCGGTTGGCCGGTGGGTGGGTGACCGTCGACGCCGTGCGCCGGTGCCGCTGGTCGCCGTCCGCGCGGCTTCGGCAGGATCACGCTCATGCGCCCGCCGTCCGCCGCCGCCCCGTCCCGCCCACCGACCGGTGCCGGGCCCACCCCGTCACCCGCCGGCGCCGGCGGCGACCCCACCCCGTCGCGTGATTCGGCCGGCGCCGGGCGCGCCGCGCCGGGCCCCACGCCCGCCGTCGACGACGGCTTCGACCTCGGGCACCACGGGGACGCCGAGCTGCGGCCCGGCCTGGTGGACCTGGCGGTCAACGTCCAGCGTCGGCCGATGCCGGACTGGCTGCGCAAGCCGATCGTCGCCGCGCTGGACGACCTGGCGGCCTACCCCGACCCGGCACCGGCCCGGGCCGCCGTCGCCGCCCGCCACCGCCGTCCCGAGGCCGAGGTGCTGCTCACCGCCGGGGCGGCCGAGGGTTTCGTCCTGCTGGCCCGGGCCCTGCGCGGGGCACGCCGGCCGGTGGTGGTCCACCCGCAGTTCACCGAGCCGGAGGCGGCGCTGCGCGCGGCCGGGCACCGGGTCGACCGGGTGGTCCTCGCCGCGGAGGACGGCTTCCGGCTGGACCCGACACGGGTACCGGCCGACGCCGACCTGGTCTTCGTCGGCAACCCGACCAACCCGACGTCGGTGCTGCACCCGGCCGAGACCGTCGCCGCGCTGGCCCGGCCCGGCCGGGTGCTGGTCGTCGACGAGGCCTTCGCCGACACCACCGTGGCGCCGGACGGAGCCGACCGTGGCGAGCCCGAGTCCCTGGCGGCCCGACGCGACCTGCCCGGACTCGTGGTGGTCCGCAGTTTCACCAAGACCTGGGGACTGGCCGGGCTGCGGATCGGCTACCTCCTCGGCCCGGCCGACCTGATCGCGCGCCTGGCCGCCGTCCAGCCGCTCTGGGCCGTCTCGACCCCCGCCCTCGCCGCGGCCACCGCCTGTGCCAGCCCGGTCGCGGTCGAGGCCGAGCGCCAGATCGCGGCCCGCATCGCCGCCGACCGCGCCCACCTGGTGCGGCGGCTCGGCGAACTTCCCCCGGTACGGGTCGCCGGCACCCCGGCCAGCGCCTTCGTACTCATCCACCTGCCCGGCGCCGCCCGGGTCCGGCTCGCGCTGCGACAGCGGGGGTTCGCGGTCCGCCGGGGCGACACCTTTCCCGGGCTGGGCCCGGACTGGCTGCGCGTGGCGGTCCGGGACACCGCCACGACCGACCGGTTCGTGGCCGCGCTCGCCGACATCCTGGAGGTCTGACGATGGAGGACACAATCGCGGCAATCGGCCCGCTCGACGAGACGGCCATGGCGGCGGCCCGCGCCCTGCAGGCCCGGTTGACCAAGCCGGCTGGTTCGCTCGGCGCCCTGGAGGACCTCTCGATACGCCTGGCCGGTCTTGCCGGCACCTGCCCGCCGCCGCTGCCCGAGCCGGCCGCCGTGGCGGTCTTCGCCGGTGACCACGGCGTCCACGCGCAGGGGGTCACCCCCTGGCCGCAGGAGGTGACCGCCCAGATGGTGGCGAACTTCCTGGCCGGCGGCGCGGTCGTCAACGCCTTCGCGCGGCAGACCGGCGCGACGGTCACCGTCGTCGACGTGGGGGTGCGGCACGGTCCGCTCACGCCGCGGGAGACCCCGCACGAGCCCGCCACCGGGGTGCCGGCCGGTCCCGGGGCACCCCGGCTGGTCACCGCGAACGTCCGCTCCGGCACCCGGGACATGACGGTGGAGCCGGCGCTGACCGGGGCGGAGGTGCGCCGCGCCGTCGAGGTCGGGATCCGGGTGGCCGGCGAACTGTGCGACGCCGGGGCCGGGATCCTGGTCACCGGCGACATGGGGATCGGCAACACCACGCCGGCCGCGGCGCTGGTCGCCGTCTTCACCGGAGCCGACCCGGCCGAGGTCACCGGGCGGGGCACCGGGGTGGACGACGTGACGTACGCCCGGAAGATCGAGGTGATCCGCCGGGCGCTGGCCCGGCACCGGCCGGACCCGGCCGACCCGCTCGGCGTCCTGGCGGCGGTGGGCGGACTGGAACACGCCGCGCTCGTCGGGTTCATCCTCGGCGGCGCCGCGCGGCGCGTCCCGGTCCTGCTCGACGGGGTGAACGCGGTGGCGGCGGCGCTGGCCGCGGTGGCGCTCGCCCCGGACGCGGTCCACGCGCTGGTCGCCGGGCACCGGTCCGCCGAGCCGGGCGCACGGGCGGGTCTGCTGCGGCTGGGGCTGTCGCCGGTGATCGACCTGGGCCTGCGGCTCGGCGAGGGCACCGGAGCCCTGCTGGCCTTCCCGGTGGTCGCCGCCGCTGTCCGGGTACTCCACGAGGTGGCGACGTTCGACTCGGCGGGAGTGGCGGAGAAGTGACCCTGTATCCACTGGCGCTGCGGCTGGCCGGGCGGCGTGTGCTCGTGGTCGGCGGTGGCGCGGTGGCGACGCGCCGGGTGCCGGCGTTGCTGGAGGCGGGCGCCGAGGTGGTCGTGGTGTCACCCGACCTGACCCCGGCCCTGCGGGACCACGCCGACGCGGGCCGGCTGCGCTGGATCGCCCGTCGCTTCGAGCCGGCCGACCTCGACGGGGCCTGGCTGGTGCACGTCGCGGTCGACGACCCGGCCGCCGCCGAGGCGGTCAGCGTCGCCGCGCTCGAACGTCGCGTCTTCTGCGTCCGTGCCGACGACCGGGAGGCCGCGACCGCCTGGACCCCGGCGGTGACCCGGCACGGTCCGGTCACCGTCGCCGTGCTCGGCGGCGGTGACCCGCGGCGCGCCGCGCGGGTCCGGGACGCGATCCGGGCGGGCCTGATCGCGGGGACGCTGCCCACCGGTGACCCGTGGCGGGCGCCGGCGGAGCCGTCGGCGGCGCCCCGGGGGGAGTCGCCGGCGGGGACGGCGCCGGTGGAGCCCGTCGCGACGGTTGTCGAGCCGGCCGGGCCGGCAGTGCGGGTCGAGCCGGTCGAGCCGGTCGCGGCGGTGGGAGGCGGTTCGGCCCCGGCCGGCCGGCGGGTCGGGTCGGTCGCCCTGGTCGGCGCCGGTCCCGGTGATCCCGAGCTGATCACGGTACGCGGCCGGCGACTGCTCGCCGAGGCGGACGTGGTGGTGGCGGACCGGCTGGTGCCGAGGCTGCTCCTCGACGAGCTGCGGCCCGAGGTGGAGCTGGTGGACGCGACGAAGATCCCGCACGGCCCGGCCGCCACACAGGAGGAGATCAACCGGGTGCTGGTGGAGCGGGCCCTGGCCGGCGCCACCGTGGTACGCCTCAAGGGCGGTGACCCGTACGTCTTCGGACGCGGCGGCGAGGAGCTGCTCGCCTGCGCGGAGGCGGGGATCCCGGTGACCGTGGTGCCCGGGGTGAGCAGCCCGATCGCGGCCCCGGCGGCGGCCGGGATCCCGGTCACCCACCGCGGGGTGGCGCACGAGTTCACCGTGGTCTCCGGCCACCTGCCGCCCGACCACCCGGACTCCCTGGTCGACTGGGCGGCGCTGGCCCGGTTGCGGGGCACCCTGGTCGTGCTGATGGGGCTGACCAACCTGCCGTCGATCGTCGCGGCGCTGCTCGCGTACGGCCGGGACCCGGACACCCCGGCCGCGGTGGTGCAGGAGGGGACGACCAGCGCCCAGCGGGTGCTCCGGTCGACGCTGGCCACCGTGGCGGCGGACGCGCGCTCGGCCGGGATGCGGCCTCCGGCGGTGGTCGTCGTCGGCCCGGTGGTGACCGCCCTCGGCGCCGCCGCGCTCGGTTCCCCGTCCCCGTCGCCCGCCGGCTCCCCGACCGCCTGACCCGCGGGGTTGTCGCCGGTTCCCACCGGGAACCCGGCGACAACCCCGTGACCGGTGCGTGGGTCGCCGCGACGGCCGACGCCGGGCCGACGTCAGGGCCGTCGCGGCGCTGGAGACGGTCAGACCTTGAGCATGTCGTCCAGGAGCAGGGCGCAGCGGATCAGCCCGAGGTGGCTGTAGGCCTGGGGGTGGTTGCCCAGCCCACGCTCGGAGATCGGGTCGTACTGCTCGGGGAGCAACCCGGTCGGCCCGGCGGTGCTGACCATCTGCTCGAAGAGCTCCTCGGCGTCGCCCCGGCGGCCGGTCCGCAGGTACGCCTCGATCAGCCAGGCGGTGCAGATGTGGAACCCGCCCTCCCGGCCCGGCAGGCCGTCGTCCCACAGGTAGCGGTAGACGACCGGTCCGCTGCGCAGCTCGGCCTCGATCTTCAGCACGGTCGCCAGGAACCGCGGGTCGTCGTTGGGGAGCAGCCCGGACAGGCCGACCCAGAGCGAGGAGGCGTCCATGTCCTCGTCCCCGTACGCGACCGTGTACGCGCCGACGCCCTCGTGCCAGCCGAACTCCAGCACGTTCTGCCCGATCCGGTCGCGCAGGGCGACCCACTCCGGCCGGTCCCCGTCGCCGTGCCGGCGTACCACGTGCAGCGCCCGGTCCACCGTCATCCAGCACATGACCTTGGAGTAGACGTGGTGCCGGGGTGGCAGGCGGGCCTCCCAGAGCCCGTGGTCGGGCTCGTGCCAGCGGCGGGCCACCCCCTCGACCATGTTCTCCAGCACCCGCCACTCGGTGTCCCGAACCGAGCCGCGCGTGTCGGCGACCGCGGCCAGCAGGTCCGCGATCGGCCCGAACACGTCGAGCTGGAGCTGGTGGTTGGCGAGGTTGCCGACCCGGACCGGCCGGGAGCCGGCGTACCCGGGCAGGGTGTCGATGACCGCCTCGGCCCCGAGTTCGAGGCCGTCCACGGTGTAGAGCGGGTGCAGCCGCTCCGGGTGCCCGCCGGTGCGTTCGATGCAGCCGTCGACCCAGCGCAGGAAGGCCTCCGCCTCGGTCAGCGACCCGAGGTCGACCAGGACCCGCGCGGTCATCGCGGCGTCGCGCAGCCAGCAGTACCGGTAGTCCCAGTTGCGGACCCCGCCCAGCTCCTCGGGCAGCGAGGTGGTGGCGGCGGCGAGGATCGACCCGGTGGCCTCGTGGCAGAGGCCGCGCAGGGTCAGCGCGCTGCGCGCCACCATCTCCCGGGCGGTGTGCGGCAGCCGCAGCCCGGCGAGCCAGTCCCGCCACGGCTGTTCGGCCCGGGCCTGGCGCTCCTGCAGCGGGACCTGGTGGTGGTCCAGGTTGTGCGAGCCGAACCGCAGCTCGCAGACGATCGAGCCGCCGGCGGCGGCGAGGTCCACCACGGCCCGGGCGGTCCCGTAGCCGCCGTCGTCGGAGATCTCCCACGCGACGCCGGGGGAGTAGAGCGCGATCGGCTCGTTGGAGCCGAGCACCAGCAGCCCGTCGCCGAGCGGTTGCAGCTGGACGGCCACCTGGCCGAACTCCGGCCGGGGGGCGAAGGTCAGCCGCACCCGGCCGCTGCCGCTGACCACCCGGACCAACGTCGAGTCCCCGCTGACGACCGCGGAGCCGCTCGGCACGCCGGCGCTGGATGGCCGGTCGAGCCAGTCGGTGACCGTCACCCCCGACCAGCGGGTCTCCACGGTCATGGTGCCGGGCCGGTAGCGCTGCCCGAGGGGACGGCCACCCCGCTCCGGGGCGATGCTGAAGTGCCCGGCCGGGCTGCCGCCGACCAGGTCGGCGAAGATCGCCGGCGAGTCGGGCTTGGGGTGGCAGAGCCAGGTGATGTTGGCCTCGGGTGTGACGAGCGCGACGGTACGCCCGTTGGAGAGCATCGAGTGCCGCTCGATCGGCACCGCGCGCTCGCCGAAGAGCCAGGTGCGGCGGACCTCCAGGAGCAGGCCGAGGACCCGGGCGGCGTCGACCGGTTCGAGGATCCGGTAGTGCGCCTTCGTCTCACCAGGGCCGATCTTGATGCCCACGTCCGGCCCGTGCAGCTTGGCGAAGGCGTTCTCGTCGGTGACGTCGTCCCCCATGAACAGCGCCGCGCTCGCCGAGATCTGGGTCCGGAGCTGCTCCAGGGCGAGACCCTTGTTCGTGGGGATCACCGAGAGCTCGATGACCTCCTTGCCCCGGGTCACCGTCACGTCGGGCCAGCTCGCCGGACCCGCCTCCACGGCGGCGATGACCTCGGCCGCGACCTCGGGTGCGGCGCCCCGGGTGTGTACGGCGACGCTCGCCGGTTTGCTCTCCAGCCGTACCCGGGGCCGGCCGGCCACGATCCGGCGTAGCTCGTTGCGCAGCCGGGTGCGGACCTCGATCAGCTCGGGGGAGAGCCGTTCGACGAAACCGATGTCGAACTCGGAGCCGTGGCTGCCGACCAGGTGCACCTCGCTGGGGAGCCGCGAGAGCGTGGCGAGGTCCCGCAGGGCCCGGCCGGAGACCACCGCGACCGTGGTCTGCGGCAGCGAGGCGAGCGCGCGGACGGCGGCGACCGACTCGGGGAGGGGGACGGCCTTGGTGGGGTCCTCCACGATCGGCGCGAGGGTGCCGTCGTAGTCGCAGGCGACCAGCAGGTGCGGGACCCGGGCGATCCGGCCGATCGCGGCCCGTAGCTGCGGATCGATGGTGTCGAGGGTGCGGGGGTCGGGGTCGACGACGGCGGCGGCTCTCACTCGTCCTCCGCTTCCGGTACGCCGAGCTCTCTGAGGAACGACCGGGCCCAGTGGCCGACGTCGTGGGTGCGCAGGTGGCGCTGCATGATGCGCATGCGCCGCCGGGCCTCGGCCTTGTCGACGTGGATCGCGCGCATCAGCGCGTCCTTGACACCGTCGGGGTCGTGCGGATTGCACAGAAACGCCTGGCGCAGCTCGGTGGCGGCGCCGGCGAACTCGCTGAGTACGAGCGCGCCGCCGGTGTCGGCACGTGCGGCCACGTACTCCTTGGCTACCAGATTCATACCGTCTCGCAGCGGGGTCACCATCATCACGTCGGCCGCGCAGTAGAGCGCGGCCAGTTCACTGCGACTGTACGACTGGTGGAGGTAATGAACTGCCGGCACACCGACTCGCCCGAATTCCCCGTTAATCCGGCCAACCTCGCGCTCCACCTTGACCCGGAGTGCCTGGTAATGCTCGACCCGTTCCCGGCTCGGCGTGGCCACCTGCACCATAACCGTCTCGGGAACTGTCAACTTTCCGTCAGCAAGCAACTCGCGGAAGGCCTTCAGCCGAAGTTCGATCCCCTTGGTGTAGTCGAGCCGGTCCACCCCGAGGATGACGGTCTTCGGGTCGCCCAGCTCAGCGCGGATCTGCTTGGCCCGGGCCTGCACGACCGGGTCGCGCGCCATCCGTTCCATCTCGGCCACGTCGATGGAGATGGGGAAGGCGCCGGCCTTGACACTGCGGCCGTCCACCTTGATCATTTGACCCTCGTACCGCAGGCCGAGCAGGTGCCGGGCCAACCGGACGAAGTTCTGCGCCGCCAGCCGCTGCTGGAACCCGACCAGGTCGGCGCCGAGCAGTCCGCGCAGCACCTCGGCGCGCAGCGGCATCTGCATGAACAGTTCGATCGGGGGGAAGGGGATGTGCAGGAAGAAGCCGATCCGCAGGTCGGGGCGGATCTCGCGGAGCATCGCCGGCACCAGCTGGAGTTGGTAGTCCTGGACCCAGACCGTCGCACCCTCCGCCGCGACGTCCGCGGCGGCCTCGGCGAACCGGGCGTTGACCAGGCGGTACGCTTCCCGCCAGCGCCGTTTGTAGACCGGGGTCTCCACGGCGTCGTGGTAGAGGGGCCAGATCGTGGCGTTGGACTGCCCCTCGTAGTAGCGTTCGAGTTCCTCCGCGCTCAACGGCACCGGGTGCAGTCGGATACCATCCAGCTCGAAGGGCTCCGGAGCGGCACCCACCCCGCCGGCCCAGCCCACCCAGGTTCCCTGGTGCTGGGCGAGCACCGGGTGCAGGGCGGTCACCAGACCTCCGGGGCTTCGACGCCATTGTCGTCCCTCGGGCGTGGTCACCTCATCCACCGGCAGGCGATTGGCGACGACCACGAACGAGCTGCGTACGGTCACAATCAGTGCACCTCCGGTGATGATACGTCCCACCGCTGAGCGTACTGAGCGTAGCTTCGGCCCCGACTCGCGCGGGGCACTACCACTGCGCCCGCACCGGGGGCCCCGGCGGCCCGTCGGCACGCGGTGGGAACCGTGGTCGTGGGTGTTCGGCGGTTCGCGCCCGGGGTGATGTGGGCGCGACCGGGTGGACCTGTCAGGATTGACGGTGGCGTTTCGCCCAGCCTCGCGTCGCCGGCCGGGTGGTCGGCGGTATCGGCCCCGCGGCCGGCGGAAACCGGCCCGGCGGCCGGTGGAGTCCGGCCCGGCGGCCGGCGGGGAGCCCGGCGTCCCGGTCGGGTGGAAACAGGCCAGCAGGGGACACATCATCCGTGGGAGGTAGGCCGCACTGTGGCCCAGTTCATCTACGTCCTGGACAAGGCGCGCAAGGCGCACGGCGACAAGGTCGTGCTCGACAACGTGACGCTGAACTTCCTGCCGGGCGCCAAGATCGGTGTGGTGGGTCCCAACGGCGCCGGCAAGTCCAGCCTGCTCAGGATCATGGCCGGGCTCGACCGGCCGAGCAACGGCGAGGCCCGGCTGATGCCCGGGTACACCGTCGGGCTGCTCGCCCAGGAGCCGCCGCTGAACGAGTCCAAGACCGTCCTCGGCAACATCGAGGAGGCGGTCGCCGAGACCAAGGCGAAGCTGGCGCGCTTCAACGCCATCGCCGAGCAGCTGGCGACCGACTACTCCGACGAGCTGATGGAGGAGATGGGCCGGCTCCAGGAGGAGCTGGACCACGCCGACGCCTGGGACATCGACTCCAAGCTCGAACTGGCGATGGACGCGCTGCGCTGCCCGCCGCCGGACGCCGACGTCACCAAACTCTCCGGGGGTGAGCGGCGTCGGGTCGCGCTCTGCAAGCTCCTGCTGGAGGCACCCGACCTGCTGTTGCTCGACGAGCCGACCAACCACCTGGACGCGGAGAGCGTGCAGTGGCTGGAGCAGCACCTCGCCAAGTACGCCGGCACGGTCGTCGCGATCACCCACGACCGGTACTTCCTCGACAACGTGGCCGGCTGGATCCTGGAGCTGGACCGCGGCCGGGCTTACCCCTACGAGGGTAACTACTCCACCTATCTGGAGAAGAAGGCCGCACGGCTCGCCGTCGAGGGACGCCGGGACGCCAAGCTGAAGAAGCGGCTGGCCGAGGAGCTGGAGTGGGTCCGCTCCAACGCCAGGGCCCGGCAGACCAAGTCGAAGGCCCGGCTGGACCGCTACGAGGAGATGGCCAGCGAGGCGGAGAAGACCCGCAAGCTCGACTTCGAGGAGATCCAGATCCCGCCGGGCCCGCGTCTGGGCAGCACGGTGATCGAGGTCAACGGGCTGCGCAAGGCGTTCGGCGACCGGGTCCTGATCGACAACCTCAGCTTCTCGCTGCCCCGCAACGGCATCGTCGGCATCATCGGCCCGAACGGCGTCGGCAAGACCACCCTGTTCAAGACCATCGTCGGGCTCGAGAAGCCGACCGCCGGCACGGTCAAGATCGGTGAGACCGTCAAGCTGTCGTACGTCGACCAGAACCGGGAGGGGCTCGACGGCGAGAAGACCGTCTGGGAGGTGGTCTCCGACGGGCTCGACCACCTGATGGTGGGCAAGGTCGAGATGCCGTCCCGGGCGTACGTCGCCGCCTTCGGGTTCAAGGGCCCCGACCAGCAGAAGCCGACCAAGGTCCTCTCCGGTGGCGAGCGGAACCGGCTCAACCTGGCGCTGACGCTCAAGATCGGCGGCAACGTCATCCTGCTCGACGAGCCGACCAACGACCTGGACGTGGAGACGCTCTCCTCGCTGGAGAACGCGCTGCTGGAGTTCCCCGGCTGCGCCGTGGTCATCTCGCACGACCGGATGTTCCTGGACCGGGTCGCCACCCACATCCTGGCCTGGGAGGGTGACGAGGAGAACCCGGCGAAGTGGTTCTGG
>ERZ777003.1283-NODE-1283-length-39290-cov-14.634332_pt1 | contig 39290 bp, 29 predicted proteins | sample MGYA00374956_ERZ777003 | MGnify/ENA primary metagenome ERZ777003 (study PRJEB29302, sample SAMN06268252) | bioreactor metagenome | isolation source: Joint BioEnergy Institute, California, USA | place: USA:Joint BioEnergy Institute, California, USA | collected... | reverse complement strand
TTTAGAGCTTCATCGAACATTGGCAAGGGGGGGCGCAGCGAGAAAAACGCAGCCTTCTCCGGTATGGTCCGGGCGTGTCGCCGGGCGAGAGCAGCGACGATTCGGACCTGCGGGCCATGCGCGATCGGCCGCTCCTTCTGCGCTGGCTCGACGACGGCTCGAGCTTCGTCCTCACGCGAGCGCTCGTCCTGCGCCTCCTCGGCGTCGTGTACTTCGTCACGTTCGTCTCGACGCTCCTCCAGGGACGCGCGCTCATCGGTGAGCACGGGCTGTTGCCCATGAAGGGGTTCCTCGACGCGGTCGCGCGTGTCACCGGATCGAGGGCCGCCGGCTTCCTCCGCGTCCCGTCGCTCTTCTGGCTCGACGCGTCCGACGGCGCGCTCGTGGCCGTGTCGGCCGTCGGAGCCGCGCTCGCGCTCGCCGTCGTCGTCGGCGTGACGAACGCGGGCGTGATGCTCGCGCTCTGGGTGCTCCAGCTCTCGCTCTACGGCGTGGGGCAGGTCTTCTGGGGATACGGATGGGAGATCCTGCTCCTCGAAACGGGGATGCTCGCCGCCGTCCTCTGCCCGATGCGTTCGTGGCGGCCGCTCGCCTCGGCGCCACCGACCGTCGGCATCTGGCTCCTCCGGTGGCTCATCGTGCGCGTGATGCTCGGCGCCGGCCTCATCAAGCTCCGAGGCGACCCTTGCTGGCGCGAGCTCACGTGCCTCGTCACGCACTACGAGACGCAGCCGAACCCGAGCCCCATGTCGTGGCTGTTCCACCAGCTCCCGCCGTGGGTGCACGCAGCCGGCGTGCTGTTCAACCACCTCGTCGAGCTCGTCGCTCCGGTGCTCGTGTTCGGACCTCGCCCCGCGCGACGGATCGCCGGCGTCCTGTTCGTCGCGTTCCAGGGCATCCTCATCGCGAGCGGCAACCTCTCCTTCCTCAATTGGCTCACGATCGTGCCGGCGCTCGCCTGCTTCGACGACGCGCTGCTCCTCCGCCTCGTGCCCGCGCGGCTCCGACCTCGTGTCGCCTCATGGGTCGAAGAGACGAACGACCGACGCCCATCGAAGTGGCACCGAAGGATCGCGATCGGCTACGCGTTCGTCGTCGTGGTGCTGAGCGTCGGGCCGGTTTCGAACCTCCTCTCGCGCCGGCAGGCGATGAACGCCTCGTTCGATCCGCTCCACCTCGTCAACACGTACGGCGCGTTCGGCACGGTCAATCGCGTGCGCGACGAGATCGTCATCGAAGGCACGGACGCCGAGACTCCGGACGAAGACGCGGATTGGAAGGAGTACGAGCTGCCGTGCAAGCCGGGCGACCCGATGCGCCGGCCGTGCCTCGTGACGCCGTACCACTACCGTCTCGACTGGCAGATGTGGTTCGCCGCCATGTCGAGCTACGAGTACGAGCCGTGGATCGTCGAGCTCGCCCACGCGTTGCTCCGCGGCGAGCCGGCGATCAAGACGCTCCTCGCGCACGACCCGTTTCCGGACCGTCCGCCACGCTTCGTCCGCATGCGCCTCTACCGCTACGAGCTCACGAGGTGGGGCGAGGGCGACGCATGGTGGCGCCGCCGCCTCCTCGGTCCGGAAGACCGCCCCGGCGGCCCGGAGTACATGCGCGCGGTCTCGCTCGGAGATCCGGACCTCGAAACGTTCCTCGCGATCCACCGCCTCCGTTGAGCGAGCCGAGCGGAGTGGATCGTCCGCTCACCACGCGAACTGGAGCCGGAGCCTGGAGCCTGATGTCTGGAGCCTGGAGCCTGATGTCCATGCTAAGCTCGAGCATGCTTCGAAATCTCGCGATAGGCCTTGTCGGTGGCATCGTCGCCCTCGTCGCTGCTTGCGGGAGCGAGACGCCACCGAGCGAGTTCGGGACCTCGAGCGGCAACGAAGCAGACGGCGGCTCCTCGGGCGGCTTCGTCCAGGACTCCGGGCCTCCTCCTCCGCCCGTCGAGTGCAAGAAGATGGACATCGTCTTCGTCATCGACAACTCGCAGTCGATGGAGGAGGAGCAGGACAACCTCGCGAAGAACTTCCCCGCCTTCATCGACATCCTCAACGACTACCGCACGGCGGAAGGCGAACCGCTCGACTACCGCGTCGCCATCACCAGCACCGACGACGCCGGGGACGATCTCGAGCCTTGGACGCGAGGCAAGTTCACGCGGTCGCGCGGCGGCAAGAAAGACCTGACGTGCGATCCTGGTCCGAACAACGAGCGGTGGCTCACCCGCGAAGACCCCGACATCGCGGACCACTTCGCATGCCGCGCGCAGCTCGGGACGCTCGGCTCGAACGTCGAGCGCCCGCTCGAGGCGGCGAAGCTGGCCGTCACCGCGCGCATCCAGGACGGGACCAACACGCGTCAGGGCATCGAGCCGTTCCTCCGCGAGGACGCCCTGCTCGCATTCGTCATCATCACGGACGAGGACGAGGGTGGCGCGGACGGGACCGACCCCCCGCCGGCGCCGCTCAAGAACAACGTGACCGAGTACCTGGCCGACTTCGACGCGGTCAAGGCGGGCCTCCGCGGGCGTTGGGCCGCGGCCGTCATCGCCGGCGATCGCGGCTGCACGTCCGAGCTCGGCATGGCCGCAGACGCAAAACGCCTCAAGCAGTTCATCGCCGGGGTCGGCGCGAACGGCGTCTTCTCGTCGATCTGCGAAGGCGATCTCACCAAGGGCCTCCAAGAGGCCATCGCCAAGTTCGCCGAGGCTTGCAAAGGCTTCCCCGGAGTCAAATGATGCTTCCGGCCCCGGCGCGTCGACGCGCCCGCCTGCGGCCGGCGCGGCCGACAGCCGAGCTCGTTCGGCCGTCGCTCACGGCGCCCGCGTAGGCGCCGAGCGCTCGCCGCGGGCCGGATCTCCAGCGTCACGGCAAAGTCTTTTTGCATCCAGCTTTCGCCGTGAAAGACTTTTGTTCCAGTGACTCAGAGCGAAGCGCCTCCGCACTCGCAGCAGCTCGTCCTACCGCTCGACGACTTCGCATCTCGCAGCGCCCGCGGGCACGGGATCCCGCGAGCGAATCGGGTTTTTTGCAACCGCAACCTGAAGATGTCGAGCATCAGCTGGGTCGGCTTCGACATGGACTACACGCTGGCGATCTACGACCAGCCGGCGATGGATGACCTGTCGATCCGCGCCACGATCGACAAGCTGATCAAGCGGGGCTACCCCGAGTTCATCAAGACGGTGCCCGTCTCGACGCAGTTCCCGGTGCGCGGCCTGCTCATCGACAAGCGCTTCGGGCACGTGCTCAAGATGGACCGCCACAAGCACGTCCACAAGGGCTACCACGGCTTCCGCGAGCTCACGAAGGAGGAGCTCCGCGCGCTCTACCACTCGAAGAAGATCCGCCCGGCGACGCCTCGCTACCACTGGATCGACACGCTCTACGCGCTCTCCGAGGTCGCGACCTACGCGGCCCTCGTGGACGCGATGGAGAAGAAGGGCTACCCGCTCGACTACGCGCGCCTGTTCACCGACATCCGCGAGTGCATCGACGAGGCGCACCGCGACGGGACCATCCTCGACGAGGTCGCGTCGAACCTGCCGCACTACGTCCACAAGGATCCGAACCTCGCGCCGACCCTCCACAAGATGCGCAGCGCGGGGAAGAAGCTCTTCCTCCTGACGAACTCGCGCTGGCAGTACACCGACCGCATGATGACGTACCTCCTCGACGGCGCGATGAGCGAGTACCCGACGTGGAGGAACTTCTTCGACGTCGTCATCGTCGCGGCGACGAAGCCCATCTTCTTCACGGAGCGGAGGCCGCTCCTCGAGCGCGACGGCGACACGCTGCGGCCGGCCCAGCCGCCGCTCGAGCGGGGCAAGATCTACGAGGGCGGCAACCTGCACGACTTCGAGCGCGCGCTCGGCGTGACCGGCGACGAGATCCTCTACGTCGGCGATCACATCTACGGCGACATCCTCCGGTCGAAGAAGGACAGCGCGTGGCGGACCGCCATGATCATGCAGGAGCTCGAGACCGAGATCGCCGCCTACGAGTCGTGCCGCGAGGACTTCGCCAAGATCGAGGAGCTCGACGAGCAGCGCGAGCGCCTCGAGGACGACCTGCGCTTCTACCAGGCACGCATCAAGGAGCTGACGCGGCAGCTCGAGCACCGCGGCGGCCGCGCGTCCTCGACCGACGTCCAGCGCGAGGCGACGAACGGCACGACGCTCGTGAACAGCACCGCCGCGCTCGAGGCCGATCGCATGCGCTTCAAGCGCGCGGTCGAGCGCATCCGCGGCAAGCTCCGGCAGATCGAGGCGGAGATCACCGCGCTCGAGCGGCGCACGGATCTGCGCTTCCACCCGTACTGGGGCTCGCTGCTCAAGGAGAGCGCGGAGCAGTCGAGCTTCGGCAAGCAGGTCGACGACTACGCTTGCCTCTACACGTCGCGGGTCTCGAACTTCCTCTCGTACTCGCCGCAGCAGACCTTCCGCAGCCCGCGCGACGTGATGGCCCACGAGATCGGGTTGTAGTAAGTCGGGCGGTCACGGCGCATCGCGCCCCTCCCGCCCATGGAACGAGACAAGCCGCGCGGCATCATCAAGTCGACACCGCTCGACTTCCGCGTCGACGAGATCCCCGCCTACGAGCCGAGCGGCGAGGGCTCGCACGTCTTCGTGCACTTCCGGAAGACGAACCTCACGACCGACGAGGCCGTGCGCGCGATCGCGCGCGCGCTCGACGTGGACCGGCGCGACATCGGCGTGGCCGGCTTGAAGGACAAGGTCGGCGTCACGACGCAGTGGATCAGCGTGCCCGCGAAGGACGCGTCGATCGACGCGCGCATCGGGACGCTCGCGATCGAGGGCATCGAGATCCTCGCGCACCGGCGCCACGGCAACAAGCTGCGGACCGGCCACCTCCGCGGGAACCGCTTCGCGATCGTCGTGCGGGGCATCGACCCGAGCCGGCTCGACGAGATCCGGGCGGCCTTCGAGCGGATCGCACGCGAGGGAGTGCCGAACGCCTTCGGCGCCCAGCGGTTCGGGCGCGACAAGAACAACGTGGAGCGTGCGCGCGCATGGCTCACCGGGCGCGAGCGCGCACCGGGGGATCACCAGTTGCGGCGGCTGCACTTCTCGGCGGTCCAGGCGGCGGCCTTCAACGCCGTCCTCCAGCACCGGGTGCGGGAGGGGATCTGGAACGTCCCGATCCCAGGGGATCTCCTCAAGAAGGAGGACACCGGCGGGCTGTTCGTCTGTACGGACGTTCAGATGGACCGTGAACGCGCGGCCGCAGCCGAGCTGTGTCCGACCGGTCCCATCGTCGGGGATCGGATGAGGCAGCCGGAGGGCGAAGCCCGGGAGCTCGAGCAACGGATCGTCGGCCCGTTCATCGAAGGCATCGATCTCCGGCGTGCCCGATCGCTCGGCGAAGGCACGCGAAGAGCGCTGGTCTTGCGTGTTGCCGAGCTGTCGCATTCGCCCATCGATTCGTCACTTGATGAACCTTCCTCGTCGGATAACGCCGTGAATGGGACCAAGGGAGGCGCCATCGAGGTTCGATTCGTGCTACCCAAGGGGGCCTACGCCACCACGGTCCTCGAGAACGTCTTTTCCGTCGTCGATGCGGCGCGCATGGAAGCCACCGGCGAGGCGCGCGGGGCGACGGAGCCGGATCACCGTCAAGAGCTCGAGACAGAGGAAGAATGATCGAGAAGGTCAAAACCGCGATGGTCGGACTGGGGGCCGGATGGGTCCTCGTCCTGATGCTCGTTCTCAGCGTCATATCCCTCGCGATCATGCTGGAGCGCGCATGGCTCTATTGGTCGCTGCGCGACGACGCCGCGGCCCTCATGCGCGATCTCGGTCGACTCCTCCGCGGCGGTGATCTCGAAGGCGCACGCCGCCGGCTCGAGGCGTCGCCCAGCGCGGAGGCCGCCGTCGTCATCGCCGGCATCGTCGAGGCGAAGATGGGCTACGAGGCCGCAGCGGAGGCGATGGCCGGCGCGAGCGCGCTGCAGCGCCTGAAGCTCGAAAAACGGCTGACCTTCCTCGGAACGCTCGGGAACAACGCGCCGTTCATCGGCCTCCTCGGCACCGTCATCGGCATCGTCGGCGCGTTCGACGAGCTCGGAAAGGCGAAAGACGCGACGCTCTCCGGCGCGGCGCAGGTCGCCCCCGAGGCGGTCATGAACAACATCGCCGAGGCGCTCGTCGCGACCGCCGTCGGTCTGCTCGTCGCCATCCCGGCGGTCGCCGCGTTCAACGCCTTCCAGCGCATCGTGAAGACGACGCTGTCCAACACGGAGGCCTTGAGCCACGTCCTTCTGGCCCACCTCAAGGCGACGGCCGACTCCGGCACCGCCGTCGAAGAGGCGCTCGAGACGGCGGCGTCGCGCGCCGACCGGCCGAGCAAGAGCGGCGGCTCCAAGGAAACGTCCAAAGAAGCGGAGTAAGCGTCCGTGGCGGGTGGAGCTCAGGAGAACACCGACGAGGCGATCACCGGGATCAACGTCACCCCGCTGGTCGACATCGTCCTCGTCCTCCTCATCATCTTCATGGTGACGGCCAAGCTCATCGTCTCGAAGTCCGTCCCGCTCGACCTCCCGAAGGCGGCGACCGGCTCGGACATCCAGACGGTGTTCAGCATCGTGCTCGCGGCCGACGGGACCACGCAGGTCGACAGCAAGATCGTGCCGAGCGACGACGCCATCTTCGCGCTCGCGAAGGAGGCGCACGACAAGAACCCCGAGCTCCGTGCCGTCATCAAAGCGGATGCCTCGGTCCCCCATGGGCGCGTGATCCACGTGCTCGACTTGCTCAAGCAGGCGCAGGTGGCCAAGATCGCCTTCGGAGTCCAGCCGACCACTGGAGTCGTCCCCACCGGCACGCCGGCACCGACGGCGCCGAAGCAGTAGGGGGATCTGGCAGAATCATTGCGAGGGCGGGCACCGGACCCGCGAGGCGAAGACCATGGCCAGCAAACTCAACGGAGCGTCAGCGGAAGCCCCCGAGCGATCCGCCCGAGCACCGAAGAAGGGCCAGCCTGGTCGAGACGCCGGCTCCGTCGCCGTCGACCCCATGTCACGCGTGCTCGCGACGGGCCCGCGCATCCCCGTCGCCGTGACGGTGGCCGCCGCCGTGTTCCTCCACGTCGGCGTGGCGGCCGGCGCGACGGCGGCGGCGATGTTCGAGGAGATCTTCGCCTGGCAGCGAGGGATCCGGGACGTCATCGCGTACCGGCTCTCGCAGTACGAGATCGAGATCGACAAAGAGCCGCCTCCGCCGGAACCCGAGCCCGAGCCCGAGCCTCCGCCTCCGGAGCCGGAGGTGAAGGAGGTGAAGGAGCCGCCGCCGGAGGCGAAGCCGGTCAAGGAGGACACGCCTCAGCCGGAGCCTCCTCCGCAGCCCGCGCAGGCCGGGAAGATCCTCGCCTCCGATCCCGATCCGAACGAGCCCGTGGACCTCACCGACTCGTTCGTCCAAGGCAGCGCCGACACGTACGCCGGAGGCCAGACGTCCTCGACCGGCACGAGCAAGAAGGCGATCTACAACCCCGCCGCCGCCAACACCGGCGTCCCCGGCGGTACCGGCACCGCGCCGGCGCCGCCGGTCGTGCGCAAGGAAGACAAGTCGCGTCCGCCGGGCCTGCTCGGCTCCGTCGACTGGAACGACTGCCCCTTCCCTGCCGAGGCCGACGCCGAGCAGATCGATCAGGCCTTCGTGATGATCCAGGTGCGGGTGAGACCCGACGGCTCGCCCGAGTCCGTGACCGTCCTCCAGGATCCCGGCCATGGCTTCGGCCGCGAAGCGCGAAAGTGCGCCATGCGGAAGAAGTTCTCCCCCGGCCTCGATCCCGACGGCCGTCCCGTCATGGGCACGACGAAGCCCTTCCGCGTGCGCTTCGAGCGCTGACGCGCCGAAGACACGACGTGCGTTGCGCCCCCGGTCGGTTCTCGCTAAGCCGGGGGCATGTCGAACCTCGAGCCGCGCGAAGAGCTCGCACGCATCGCCGCGTCGCTGCGCGCTTACCTCGAGTGGCAAGTCGACTGCGGGAGCTCGGGCATCCCGCGGCGGCCGCGCGAGCAGCGCGTGGCCCAAGGAGCGCGACCGATCGCTGCCGAGCTTCCGCCCCAGACGCCGCGAGAGGCGGCGCACGATGCGAGCGCGCCGAGCCGATCGCCCGAGGTCGTCGCGCCCTCCGCCCCCGTCGTGCCGGCGCCGATCCAGCCGAAGCCGCCGGCGTCGAGCGACGCGTCTCGCAAGCCCTCCCCGCTGCACGTCACGCCTCGTCCGCTGCCCGTCATCCAGGAGGAGGTGAAGGGCTGCACGAAGTGCCGGCTCCATTCGACGCGAACGAACACCGTCTTCGCGCGCGGCAACATCGAGGCGAAGCTCTGCTTCGTCGGAGAGGCGCCGGGCGCCGACGAAGACGCGCAAGGGCTCCCGTTCGTCGGACGCGCCGGACAATTGCTCGATCGCATGATTCGAGCGATGGGCCTCGACCCGGAGAAGGACGTCTACATCTGCAACATCATCAAGTGCAGACCGCCGGGGAACCGCAGGCCCGAGCCCGACGAGGTCGAGCAGTGCATCCCGTACCTGCACGAGCAGCTCGCGCACTGCAACCCGCGCGTGATCGTCGCGCTCGGGAACACCGCCGTCGCGTCGCTGCTGGGCACGAAGCTCGGGATCACGAAGGTGCGCGGCTCGTGGAAGCTCTACGCGGGCAAGATCCCGGTCATGCCGACGTACCATCCGTCGTACTTGCTGCGTCCCAGCCCGACGCAGGCCGAGGCGAAGCGCCAGGCCTGGGAAGACCTGCAAGCGGTGATGAAGGAGCTCGGGCTCTCGCGACCGGCCACGCGCGCGTGAGCGTCCGCACGCTCACGCGAACGGCCGATCCGATCGCGTCTCGGCGCTCAGCGGCGCCGATCCGGCACCGGCGTCTCGCGCTGCGCGAGCTTCGCCTCGCGCTCCGCCGCGGCGAAGGCCGCCGTGGCGAGGCGCGCGTACGCGTCGACGCGCGTGTAGACGTGGTTGCCGTGCGCGGAGCAGCTGCCGCCGCGCGAGACGACGCCGACGATCTCGCCGGTCATGACGTCGATCGCGGGGCCGCCCGAGTCTCCGCGGCACGTCGCGCGATCGACCTCGAACTCGCGCGGTCCGAGCACCGCTCCGGTCGCCGCGTTCGCGCTCGGGCCCGTCGCGAGGACGACGCTCTTCGAGCGCGCCACCTTGTGACCGACGATGTTGAGCGGACCGCCGCCGAAGCCGACGGGAACGACGATGTCTCCCGTCTCGACGGGCGCGTGCAAGCGCATCGAGAGGATCGTCACGTTGTTGAGCGGACGATCGAGGACGAGGAACGCGACGTCCGAATCGCAGAGCACCTGCCCCGACGGATGCAGCGTGCGCACCGCGCGCGCGACCGGCGTGTCGACGTCGGGACGAACGTGCGTGCCGGTGTAGATCGCGATCGCCGAGGGGTCGACGTCCTCCGCGAGGTGATCGCCGTTGTGCGAACGACCGCGAGCATCGCACGACGGCGTCGCCGTCACCGCGCGCGACACGCAGTGACGAGCGGTGAGCACGAGGTTCGGCGCGACCATCGCGCCGCTGCACAACGTGATGTGCGAAGGCGAATCGGACATCGTCGTGGCGATGGCGACGACGCCCGACGAAGCTTCCTGCTCGATGGCGCGCACCATCCGATCATCGGGAGTCTGTTGGCGCCGAACGCATCCAGCTCCGAGCAGAGCGAGCGTCGCTACGACCATCGTCGCCGCCCGCAACGGCGAGGAGTTTGTCGACCTTGAGAAGAGAGCTCGACGTAGTGCGTGCGTCATGTTCGCGGAGGCGGAACTGCGGCAGTGAGCTCGGACGATTCAGTCCTCGCAAGACTGCCTCACACCCATCCATCAGCTTGCACGATCGCCACGATCTTCGCGAGTCCGAGACGCACAAAAAAGCTTGGAAAATCAGGCTTACACGGTGTGCTCGAGCGTTACTCCGACGCATGGATCAAGAGTGCCTCGCTCGAGGTCGGGACAGCTCGACTACATGCGCACCTTCATGCACCACGAGCGTACGCGCTCGTCCATGCAGCGGTGCTAGCGCCGATCAGCGGCGATCGTCTGCATGAGTCGTGAGCTCACTGTCGAGGTCGCGAAGACCTTCGAGCTGCGAGTTGAGCTCGGCCCCGATGAGGATCGCCAGGCTGACCAACCACAACCAAATCAGGAGCACCGCGATGGCCGCGAGGCTGCCGTAGTAGACGGTGTAGCTGGCGAGGGTGCGCACGTAGAGGCTGAAGGCCCACGAGATCCCCACGATCAGCGCGATGGCGACGACCGCGCCGGGAAAGACGCGCCTGCGGACACGACGTGTGTGGGCGATGGCGAACCAGTAGAAGGCCGCGAGACCGCAGATGGCGGCGACGAGCGAGGCGCCGATCGTCAGGACGCGCTCCCCACCGGCCCGGAGCAGGCGGCGAGCATGGCGCGCGGGAACCGCGACGGCCTCGCGCGCCGCGTTCGCCGCGGGCGGAGGCGCAGCCTGCGGCTCGCTGGGAGCTTGTCCGACAGGCGCCTCCACCGCGGCGTCGTCCAGGGCGTGGAGGACGTTGTCCCATTCGATGAGGCCGAACGACGCGACCGCGCACGCGACGAGCGTCGCGATCACCCACGCGAGCGCGATGAGGCGCTGCTTCCACCAAGCGCGCCGGGGCACGCCCACGACACGCTCGATGGCCTGCATGAGCCCTTGCGCGCCTCCGGACGCGATCCAGAGAAAGCCGACGGCCGCGATCGGTCCGAGCCGGTCGGCGCTCGCCAGACGAACGATCTCTCCCTCGAGGACGGGCCTCGTCGTCGCAGGCAGGTTCTGGAGCACGAGCCCCATGATGGCGCTCATCCCCTGACGCTGCGCGAGCAGGCCGAGGACGTAGCCGACGAAGACGAGCAGCGGCAGCAGGCTGAGGAAGAAGTGGAACGCCATCGCCGGCGCCGCGTGGAAGATGTCCTCGTGGTGGTAGATGCCCTGCACGAGGCGGACGACGCCGCGCCGGAGCTTCTTCCACGCCGGCTCCGACGCCGGCAGCGGCGGCGCGATCCGCCCGCGCGGGTGGAGCACGGAAGGAGCCGGCGATACCCCCGAGTCTCGACGCGAGGCGGGCGCTCGAGACTCCGGAGGCGGAGCCACCGCGGACGCTCGGTCCGCGCTCTCGTCCGAGAGCTCGTGCGGAGACGACGGCGCGGGCACGGAAATAGGAGACGCGGCTTCGCCGAGGACGTCAAACGGGCCGATCGGCGCGTCGGTGATGCCGTCGACGACGACTGCACGGCGGTACGGGCTTTGGCGACCACCAGCGCTGGGCTATGGTGTCGGCCGTGAAGCGCCTCTTCTCCTCCACGACGGTCCTTCTTGCCGTATCGATCGCTGCTTGCGGCGGAGACGACGACTCGTCGGACACGACGCCGACGCCCGACGGGGGCACGGATCCGGCCCCCGCCGTCTGCCCGGATCCGCCGCCCGCGCCGCAGAAGCCCGCGGCCTCGTGCGACGTGTCGATCCACGTCTCGCCCGTCTCGCCATCGGTCCGGCACGTCCCGGAGGGGACCGCGATCGAGTACTGCACGAATCCCCCGTCGGGAGGCGACCACTACCCCATCTGGGCGGCGTTCCAGGAGTACGACAAGCCCGTCGAGTGGCCGTACCTCGTGCACAGCATGGAGCACGGCGCGATCGTCCTGCTCTACAAGTGCGATCCCGCGTGCCCGGAGATCGTCGACGTCCTCCGGAAGGTGCGGGACGAGGCGGCGGCCGATCCGATCTGCGACGGGCAGCCGACCCCGAAGCGAATCATCATCGCGCCGAGCCCCACGATCCCGACCAAGGTCGCCGCCGCGGCATGGGGCGCCGCCTACACGGCGGACTGCGCCGACCAGCCGACGCTCGCCGCCTTCGTCCGCGACTACTACGCGAAGGGGCCGGAGAACATCTGCTTCCCCGGCAAGGTCTTCTGATCGTCCGCGTCAGCCGACGCGCGGGCCCTTCGGCGGCTCCGGCGCGTAGGCGTCGTCGTACTGCTCCTGCGGAGCCTGCTGCGCCTCCGGCGGCGGGGCGGGCGGCGGAGCCGGCGGCTGCGTGCCGGTCGCGCGCTGGACGACCTTCTCGATCTCGTTGCCGAGCGACTCGAACGCTCGGCCCACCTCGCGCGCGGCGTCCTTGGCGACGTCCTCGAGCTTCTCGAGCTTGTCCGTCGGGATACTTTCGACCGCACCCTTCGCCGCTCGGAACAGGAGGCCCAACCCCTGCTTCAGATCGTCGAGCGGCCTCGGCTTGTCGTCGCTCATGAGCCGATGATGACCACGCGAAGAGCGTCTGTCCAGGCTGCCAAGCTCGAGCGTGAGCGCGTCTCGGCCCGTCAGGCGCTCTTCATCCTGGTCATCGACGGCGGCGACCAGATCGTCACGCGGTCACGACCGCCGCGCTTGCTGGCATAGAGCGCCTCGTCGGCGGCCTTGAACAGGTCGTCCCACGTCTCGCCCGCCGCCGGGAACGTGGCGGCGCCGACCGAGCACGTGACGTTGAGCGGTCCGGTCGGTGTGTGGAACACGGTCTTCTTCAGCTCCTCGCGGATCCGCTCGCCGAGCTGGAGCGCGCCCGCCTCGTCCGTCTGCTCGCAGAGGATGACGAACTCCTCGCCACCGAACCGCGCGACGACGTCGGTCGTGCGCTTCGTCCGCTTGAGGATGTCGCCGAGGCCCTTGATGACGAGGTCGCCGACGTCGTGCCCGTAGGTGTCGTTCACCTTCTTGAAGAAGTCGATGTCGGTGACGAGGACGGAGAGCTTCCGGCCGAAGCGCTGCGCCGCGGCCACCTTCTGCGTGGCGGCCTCGAGCATCGCGCGCTTGTTGAGGAGGCCGGTCAGGCCGTCCGTGGTCGCCATGGTCTCGAGCTTGTGGACCATGCGCGCGTTCGAGAGGCTGACGGCGAGGTGGCTCGCGAGGACCTCGAGCGTCGGGCGCACGGTGTCCCCGAACGCGTGCCGACGACGCGCGCCGAGGATGAGCGTCCCGAGGACGCGCCCGTGGTGGAGGAGCGGGAGCACGAGCAGCGACGGGAGGTTCGGCCAGGGCAGCCGCTTGGTGAGGACGACCTGATGCGCCGGGTCGTGCTCGCCCTTGTACGGCAGCGGGAACTTGTTCGTGACGACCATCGAGACGAGGCCGGTGTTGTGCTTGAAGCGCTGCCCGACGAGATCGTCGATCTCGCCGCCGTTGCTCGTCGCGGCGCAGACCTCGTGCGTGCGCGTCGCCTCGTCCCAGATGGTGACCGCCGCGAGATCGAAGCTCGCGATCTCGCGCGCCGCGCGCACGCCGGCCTCGACGACCTCGCGCTCGCTGAGCGCGGCGCCGAGCGCCTGGGCGGCGCGATAGAGCTTCCCTTGCTCCACCTTCGCGCGCTCGAGCTGCACGAACACGCGCTCGTTCTGGATGGCGCGCAGGCAGTAGCGCGCGGCCTGCGCGGCGAGATCGTGCTCGTGAGGAGAGAACGGCCGGCTCTCGATGCGATCGAGGCAGAGCACGCCGCGCACGATCCCGTCCTCCATGACGGGGATCGCGGCGAGCGCGCGGATGGGGCACGGCCCGTTGTAGTACGGCACCTTGTACGAAGGCCGGAGGTTCGAGAGCAGCACGGCCTCCTTCTTCGCGATGACCGCGGCGCAGACGCCGTCGCCGATCGAGAAGGGCGCGTCGTTGATGTCGTCCGACGCGGTCGACAGCTCGCTGATGCGGAGGTGCGTGCCGGAGTCGGTCCGCCAGAGGAGCACCGCCGTGTGGAGGTCGAGCGAGCGGCGGAGCAGCTCGAGCGCGTAGTGCACGGACTGGTGGATCTCCTCGACGCTCGAGCGAGCGAGCCGCTCCTCGGCGTCCTCCTTCTTCGCCGCGCCCTCGCCCGCGCCGAGGAGGCGGTAGCTGCGGGCGTCCTCGCGCAGGCGCTCGAGCTCGCGCTCGACGCGCGCTCGCGCGGTCACGCGGATGCGCGCGACCTCGGCGCGGAGGAGGAGGAGGTTCAGGAGCGCGAACGCGAACGCGAAGCCGGCCTGGGTCGCGAGCGCCTCGATCGACGCCTGCCCGAGCGTCATGAACCGGATGAGCGCATCGAGCACGACGACCCAGACGACGACGGCGAGCCCCGCGAGCGGCCGGCCGAACGAGGCCACGAGCGCGACGAGCACGTAGGTCGCAGGCGAGAAGCGGCCCGAGAGCGTCCCCTCGACGCGGAGGAGGAGCGCATCGAGACCGACCGCGAGCAACGCACCGAGCTCGAAGTCGAGGAGGAACGGCGCCTCCCCCATGAGGCGCAGCTTCGACCTCAGCCTCTTGCCCAAGAGCAGCGCCCACACGAGCGCCGCGATCACGGGCACGACCCCCAGCGGGGCCGTCGCGCCGCCCGCGATCACGTAGGCGGCCAGGGCGCACGTCAGGGCCAGCCCGTAGCCGCCGCGGACGAGCCGGCGGACCAGGAGCGACGCACGGACGAGCGAGTCCATATACCCCGTCCGGTAGCAGGCCGAGCCGTTCGGTAGCCAGAAAACGGCGATCTCGTCCGCTTGTTTGACACGCGCGACGGAAGTCCCCTCGGCCCGCGACGCGGCGCCCGCGGGACGGACAAGCGAACGGCTCGCCTCATTCCCGCCGTCGGCTCGGAGGGTCCGCGCGCGCGCCGCTCGCGCCGAAGGCCGCCTACGACGCTCGTTTCGACGTGCACGCTCGGCCCGGCGTGCGTAGAACTTCCCGCGTGACGGAGGCGACACGCGAGCGGACGACCGTGGACGAGGCAGAGGAGGCGCGCGGCCTGCGCGGCGCCCCCATCACCGGAGCGCTGCTCGCCGCCAACACGGGCGTCTTCGCCGCGCAGGTCTCGCTCGCGGGTCACGTGCGCTTCGCGCTCGGCGGCGCGGATCTCCACGACCACTCCGTGTGGAACGCGATCCTCCGCTGGCTCGGCGGCAACGACTCGATGTTCACGATCGCGGACACGCGCATCGAGACGCTCGTGACGTCGTGCTTCCTCCACGGATCGATCCTCCACCTCGGCTTCAACCTGCTCGTGCTCTGGCAGGTCGGTCCGTTCCTCGAGCGCGCCGTCGGCCGCGCGCGCTTCCTACCGCTCTATCTCGGCGCCGGGATCATGGGCAGCGCGTTCAGCGCCATCGCGGGGCGCCTCTGGGGCGCGTCGCTCAGCATCGGCGCGTCCGGCGCGATCTGCGGGCTCATCGGCGCCATCCTCGTCCTCGGGGCCCGCACGCAAGGCTGGCGCGGTCCCTTGGCGCGCCAGATGGCGGGCTGGCTCGCGTTCCTCTTCGTGCTCGGTCTCGCGAAGAACCTCCAGGGCGGGATGGTCCAGGTCGACAACGCCGCTCACATCGGCGGAGCGCTCGGGGGCGTCATCATCGCCGCCACGTGGCGAAGGGGCGTCACGTACACGCAGCGCCAGCAACGGTTGATCCTCGGCGGGTGCATCGCCCTCGTCATCGTCTCGAGCCTCGCCGTGTACGTCCGCAACCGCACCGATCCGTACCTGTTCATGAGCCTCGAGGAGCGCGCTCGCGCGGGCCTGCGCGCCGCGCGCAGCGGCGACTGCGCCGAGGCGGACCGGGCCATCCGGCGCGCCCGGCGGATCGATCCGAGCAACCCGGTCGCGCGCGAGCACGCCCAGGCGATCGATCGCGAGTGCCTCGCGCCGGCGCCCAAGCCCGCTGCCGGTCCGTGACCGGACGTTCGCCCCCTCACGTCCCCTCGCCGGCCGACGCCGAGCCATTCGTCGTGCGCGCGGGGCTCGGCGAGGAGGATGCGCCCCGAGCCGCCGGCGGATCGCCCGCGAGCACGCCCCTCCATCGCTCCATCGCCACGTAGAGGTCGTCGAGCCTCCGCCTCACCTCTTGCGCGATCCGACGGCGAGATCGCACGACGTCCTCGGGCACGCGGAGCGCCATCACGCAAGCGCGTGGCACGCGCGGGTGGTGACCGCCTTCCTGCGCGGCGGCGAGGATCGACTGCGCACGCTCGCCGAGAAGGAACGGGAGCAGGTAGGCGATGTCGTCGCCCGCGCGACGGGGCGCGAGCACGTAGAACTCCGTCGAGACCGCGAGCTCGCGACCGCCCGCCGCCTCGACCGCGCGAGGATGCACGAAGGCGATCTGGCGGAGGTAAGGACGGAGCCGAGACACGAGGAGATCGCCCGGGCGTGCGCGCTTCTTCGCGCTCTTCGCCGGCGTCGCGGCGCGCATCGCGGACGCGATGTCGAGCACGCCGTCGCGCGCGTGCGTCGTGTCGAGGACCACGACGTCCTTCGCGTCCGCGCGCTCGCGTCGCTCGACGACGAGATCGGCGAGCGCGATCCCTTCGCCGAGGTCGTCCGTTGCGACCCAGCGATCGGGCGCGAGGACGACGTCGTCGCCGAGCTCCGCGAGCGACTTGACGGTGCGCCTCACGCGAATCCCTCCGCGCGCAAGAAGGGTCCGAGCTCGGCGGCGACTTCGTCGAGGTCGTGATCGAGACGACCGTCGCGCAGGATCGGCTCGCCACCGGAGTCCTTGCCGGCGCGCTCGCTGACCACGAACATCGTCCGCTCGTCGGGCCGCGCGGCCGACGCTCGCCGCCAGCGCTTCTGCGCGAACAAGACGAACGTCCGCTGCGACGTGTGCGGTAGGAACGTCTCCCGCGGGAGCCCGACGATCGCGAGCACGCGGGCACGCTCGACGAGCCACCTGCGAAGGGCGCTGAACGCCTCGCCGCTCGCCTTGTTGTAGGGCAGCACGATGCCGAGCCGTCCGCCGGGACGGAGCACGTCGAGCGCGCGCTCGAGGAAGAGCACGTCCCGCTCCGGCGTCCGTACGAGGCGGGCGACCTCGAAGCCGTCCGCGGGGGCGCGCCCGGCGAAGGGCGGGTTCGTCGCGACGACGTCCGCGGTGGGGAGCGAGGCCCCACGCAGCCCGTCGGCGCGCGCGATCGAGCGTGGATCGGCCGACGATGCGAGCGCGAGGAGCCGCGCGACACGCACCGCGCGCGGGTCGACGTCGCACCCGTACGTCCGCGCGCCGCCGTGGACGCGGGCATGGGCGAGGAACGCTCCCGAGCCACATGCCGGATCGACCACGACCTCGCGCGCGCGCGGCCCGAGCATCCGGATGACGAAGTCGACGACGTGACGCGGCGTGAAGAACTGGCCCTTGTCCGCCTTCGAGACGCGAGGGACGAGCGACTCGAAGACGGCGTCGAGGACGCCTTCGTCGCGATACGATGCGGGAGCATCGCCGTCGGAGGGACGGGCGCCGAGCGCCGCCCCGAGCAGCTCGTCGACGCGCGCGAGCAGCTCGTCGCTCGCGTCCTCGACGCGATCGATCTCCAGGTCGGGATGGCGCGCGGCCACCTCGGCGATCGCTCGCCGGAGAGCCGTCGGCGAACGCGAGCCGGCAAGACGCCTCGGGCCGGCCACGCGCGCCGCCGCGACGGCGAAGACGATCTCGAAGGCGTCCTCTCCGCTCGTCGCGAGGACGACCTCCTCGACGTGCCGGAGGACGCTCGCTGCGCTCGCGCCCGGCCGGTGCCGCTTCGGCATCGTGTGCACGCTACTCGATCGAGGGCGCGCTGTCAGTCAGTCCTCAGTCCTCAGTCCTCAGTCCTCAGCGTCTGAGGATGCGCGCGCGAAGCGCGCGCACCTGGAGCCTGGAGCCTCCCCGTCAGTCCTCAGCGTCTGAGGATGCGCGCGCGAAGCGCGCGCACCTGGAGCCTGGAGCCTGGAGCCTGGAGCCTCTGAACAGTACTCAGCCGTTGGTCACGGCGGAGATTGCTCGCTCCATCTGCTGAGCCTTCGTCCGCTCGAGACGCGTGCTGCTGAGCCTCCATCGCGTCTCGACGCGTCTTCGCGCGCTCGCACGCGTCGCGTCACATGCGTGCGCGATGTTATGAGCGTCGCCGCAGCATGAAGCTCACGACGAAGGCCGCGATCGCGGGCGCCCTGTTCGCAACCGTCTCCGTCGCCGCGTGCGCGAAGGGATCGAAGACCCCCCAATTCCTCGGAACGGAAGAGGTGGCGCCCAAGGAGCCCGAGGAGCCCGAGCCGACCGACAGCGTCAAAGTGCCCCCGCCCGCGCCCGAGGACGACGACGCAGGCACGGACTCCGGTGCGGAACCCGAGACGCCCGGCGGCGACGGCGAAGACGCAGGCGCGGCCTGCACGAACATCCCGCCCGGCCAGCCCTGCGCTCTCTCGCCTCAATGCGGATGCGGCGAGGGCGAGATGTGCACGGTGACGAACGCCTCGACCGGCGCGGTCGCGTGCATCGAGGCTGGTGAAGGCAAGCGAGGCTCCGCCTGCACGACGAACGAAGACTGCGCGAAGGGCCTCGCCTGCGCGTACGGCGTGTGCCGACCGTACTGCGCCAAGGAGAACGAAGCGTGCAGCGGCGACGGCCTCGGCACGTGCAGCAAGCTCCCGGATCCGACCGGCACCGCGGTGCCGAACGCGTTCGTGTGCACCATCGCGTGCAACCCGCGCGAGCCGAGCGCGGCGTGCGGGACCAACACGTGCGTGTGGGACACCACGCTGAAGGTGCTGGACTGCAATACGCCCGGCACCGGGGACCTCCGCTCGCCCTGCCAGAAGTACGACGACTGCAAGCCCGGGCTCGGCTGCGTCGCGAAGCCCCTCGGGAACGGCGCCGAGTGCCAGCGCTGGTGCCGCGTCGGCAAGGTCGGCGACTGCGACCAGTTCGAGACCTGCATCGACGTCTACGGCCCCGGCGGGCCCAAGGTCGGAGCGGACAAGCTCGGACACTGCCGCTGAGGCACGCGCAACGGCCCGCGCCACACGGGCCGAGCGGCCGGTGCACCGCGCTGGTGCGGCTGGGCTCCGTGTCGACAATCGCGGGGGTTGATCTACGCTTCGGCGCACGATGATCCCCGGAGTCGAACGCATCGCCGACCTCGACCAGGCCTGGAAGGAGCCTCACCACGGAACGCAGCTCCGCGCGGTTCGGCGCGCGGCCGAGCAGCTCCGCGATCGCTTCGCCTCCGGCCCCCGTTGCGTGGCCGTACGCACGCTGCCCCTCGCCACGCTCGCGTACCCGACGCGCTACGCGTTCTGGTCGGCCGCGTTCACGCCCGCTCCCTTCGTCCTGATGACGCACCGTTGCGTCCTCGTGCAGTTCATGCAGAAGGGCGAGCTCAAGAACCTGCTCTTCAACCCGACCGACATCGACGGCGCGCGCGCGACGCCGTTCTTCGCACGCTTGATCGAGCAGCTCGGCCAGCGCGTGACCGACATGATCGCGAAGCGGTTCGAGCCGCTGGAGGATCAGCTCGCGCGCCTCGGGCTCTCCCCCGACGACATCGACTACGTCGCCTACGATCATTTCCACACGCAGGACCTCCGCGGCATCCTCGGCACCGCCGACGGCGCGCGCGCGGCTCGCTTCCCGAACGCGAAGCTCCTCGCTCCTCGGATCGAGTGGGAGGACTGGGACGATCTGCATCCGTTCCAGCGCGCGTGGTTCGTGCGTGACGGCAAGATGGGCGTCCGCACCGAGAACGTCGTCCTCACCTCGGGCGACCTGATGCTCGGCGACGGCGTGATGCTCCTCCGAACGCCCGGGCACACGACGGGCAACCAGACGCTGTTCTTGAACACCGAGTCGGGCGTGTGGGGCATCAGCGAGAACGGCACGTGCGCGGACAACTGGTCCCCGCTCGATAGCCGCATCCGCGGGCTCGCGTCGCTCTGCAAGAAGCAGGACCTCGACGTCGTGCTCAACGCGAACACCCCCGAGCTCGGCGCGACGCAGTACACGTCGATGATCCTCGAGCGCACGATCGTCGACCGTGTCCGGCGCGCTCCGGCGTTCGTCCAGATGTTCCCGTCGAGCGAGGTGACGCCGAGCCTCCTCGCCCCCGGTCTCTCGCCGACGCTCCTGCACCGAGCGATCACCCATGGCGAGGTCGTCCGGCCGGCGCCGCGCACGACGCGCGAAGAGCAGCCTCGAGCCCAGGCCACCGCGTGAGCGCCGAGAAGGAAAGCCGAGACGACGAGCCAACGCTGCGGCCCGACGACGAGGCCCCGGCGTCCGCGACCGACGCGGACGATCCGGCCCCGTCGAAGGCGCCCAAGTCCGCGCGAGGTCGTTCACCGAGCTCGATGCCCACGCCCCTCGACACGTTCGCCGTCGTCGAGGCGTCGTGGGGCTATCCGTCGTTCGCGCGCGAGTTCCCGCGCCACCCCGAGCTCGACGCGCTCGTGGCCGCGTTCGCGCGCGGTGACTACCGCGCCGTCCGCGAAGGCGCCGCCAAGCTCGCCGCGTCCGCGACGGACGAACGCGTGAAGCAGGCCGCGCGGACGCTCCGCGAGCGCACCGAGCCGGATCCGACGGCGAAGGTGCTCTTCCTCCTCGCCGCCGGACTCCTCGCGTTTCTGACGTACTGGTGGGTCACGCACGACGGCCCCGACGGCGGGAAGGCGCCCGCCACCGCGCGGCCGTCCGCGACGAGCCGGCAGGCCGACTGACGAGACGCCCGGCATCGACCGGCGAGCACCGTCGCGCGCTCGAAGGGCGTGTCGTGGCGACGCGCGACCGCGGAGGACGATGTTAGGATGCGCGCATGATTCGACGACCTCACGCTGCGAAGAAGGCAACGGCGGTGTTCGGCTCCCTCGCTCTCCTCCTCGCAGCGATAGCGGCCTGCATCTCGGAGGATCCCGGGCCCCAGCCCCCGAGCTGCGCCGTCTACTGCGAGGTCGTCGAGGGCAACTGCAAGGATACGAACCGCGCCTTCGACAACCGCGAGCAGTGCATGAAGATGTGCTCGTTCATGACGCGGGCGCCGGAGGGTGACACGACGAACACCGTCGGTTGCCGCCTCACGGGTGCGAGGGCCGGCGAGTGCAAGCGGGCGAGCGCCTACGGGGGCGGGGTGTGCGGCGATCGTTGCGAGACGTTCTGCGACCTCGTCGACAAGCAATGCATCCAGCGGTTCGGCGGACAGCCGCCCGCGCCTTATGCGAACAAAGCCGACTGCGTCGAGGCGTGCCGGCGCCTGACGTACGACGAGACGGACGTCGAAGGCGCCGGCGCTCGCGACGGGGTCGACACCCTGAACTGCCGCATGCTGCATCTCATCCTTTCGCTCGACGGCCCCGAGACGCACTGCCCGCACGTCGCGGTACCGAGCACCACCTGCTTCGGAGACGGCAGCGAGCCGGGCTCGGACGCCGGCCACGACGGCCACGGCGGCGACCGGGACGCGAGCGACGGCGATTCGGGTAGGCCCTCTCCCGACGGCGGCTGACGGTCCGACGCCGCAGCGGCGTCGACGGCGCGCTCCGTGTCAGGTGCACGGCCGAGTGGTATATCCCACGCGTGGTCCGCGTCCGACCTCGCTCGTTCGTCCTCGGATCCCTCGTCGCGCTGCTGTCCTGCGGTGACGACACGTCCGTCACCTCCGACCCGTCCGGCGCAGCTTCGATCTTCGTCGTCCCGACCTCGCTCGACGAGCTCAGCGACGATCGATTCTTCGAGCATCCGTTCCCGAGCGATCTGCGCCGCGAGCCCGACGGGACGGCGCGGTTCACCGGCTGGCCGAATCCGTTCTCGAACGTCCTCGTCCGCGAGTACGTGAAGGCCACGGAGGGACTGCTCGACGGGTTCTCGCCCGCCGCGCCGGCGTATCTGCGCTTCACGGGTCCGATCGATCCGGCGTCGCTCCCACGCGACCCGCCGAGCTCGACCGCGACGGACGCTTCCGTGCAGCTCGTCGACGTCGATCCGACGTCGCCCGAGCGAGGCAAACGCCGTCTCGTGCAGATCCACTGGCAGGAGGCGATTTCGGAGGACGGCTCGTACTGGCAGCCGAACACGCTCGCGGTCATGCCGATCTTCGGACGCCCGCTCCGGCCGAAGACGCGGTACGCCGTCGTCGTCACGAACAAGCTGCGCGCGAAGGGCGGCGGGCCGATCACGCCGAGCTCCGATCTCGAGGAGGTGATCGGGACGAAGCCCGCGACCGAGCGCACGCAGAAGGCGCGCGAGCTCTTCGCGCCCGCCGTCGCCGAGCTCGAGGCGGCCGGCATCGCGCCGAAGGACATCGTCCACCTCACGGTCTTCACCACGAACGATCCGACCGCGGAGGTCTTCGCGATCGCCGACCACGTGAAGGCGAGCTTCCCGGCCCCCACTGCGCGCGACTGGACACCGAAGGAGTCGAACGCCGACTACGACGTCTACGAGGGAGTCTACGGACCTTCGCCGAACTTCCAGATCGGCGCGATCCCCTACCGCAAGCCGCCGGACGGCGGCGGCTTCGTCTTCGAGAACGGCACGCCGAAGCTCCAGGACACGTTCGATCTGCGCTTCGCCCTCGCGGTGCCGAAGGAAGACCGCTGCCCGCAGCCGGCGGAGGGCCATCCCGTCGTGCTCTACGCGCACGGAACGGGCGGCGACTACCGCTCCTTCATCGACGACGGCACCGCGCGCGCGCTCGCGCAGCGCTGCCTGGCCTCGATGGGCATCGACCAGATCTTCCACGGGACGCGACCGGGCGCGCCGCCCGCGGACGATCCGCAGCGAGACTCGAAGATCCAGCTCCTCTTCTTCAATCTCGACAACGCCCTGGCGGCGAGGACGAACAACCGTCAGTCGGCGATCGACGTCGTCCAGCAAGCACGCCTCTTCACCGAGTCGAGGACGACGGTCCCCGCGAACGTGTCGCGGACCGGTCGCGCGATCGCGTTCGATCCGAGCCGCGTCCTCTTCTTCGGACACTCGCAAGGCGGGCTGAACGGTCCACTCTTCCTCGCGGCGAGCGATCTCGCCCGCGGCGGTGTCCTGTCGGGCGCGGGCAGCATGCTCGTCGTCGCGCTGCTCGAGAAGACGAAGCCCATCGACGTTTCGGCGACCGTCCGCCTCCTGCTCGGCCTCTCGGACGACGAGCGCGCGAAAGAGCTCAACGCCTTCCACCCTGCCCTCGCGCTCGCGCAGACGCTGGTCGACGCGACCGACCCGGTCCACTACGGCGCCTTCATCACGACATCGCCGCGCCCCGGGTTCGCGCCGAAGAGCATCTTCCAGACGGAAGGCATCGCCTCCGACGGCTCGGGCGACACCTACTCGCCCCCGCACGGGATCGAGGCGCTCGCGGTCTCGATGAGCCTGCCGCGCATCCACCCCGGGATTCGCGCCGTCATCGAGGCCGCTTGGGCAGGCCTCGGCGACGTCACGATCCCTCCGGAAGGCGTCTCCGGCAACATCGCGAACGGACGCGCGACGGGCGCGCTCGCGCAGTTCGCTCCGACGGACGGAACCGACGGCCACTTCGTCGTCTTCCGAAACCCGACGGCCCGCGCGCAAGCCGCCCTCTTCTGCCGCCACCTCGCCGACGACCCGATCGGTCGCCTGGCGGTTCCCTGACAAGAGGCTCCAGGCTCCAGGCTCCAGAGGAGGCGTCGGGCAGGCGCGGTGTCTCTTTCGCATCGAGCCGCGCCAAGGCGCGAAGACGAAGTGTTCCGGGCGTGTCGAGTGGACGGAGTCGGCGAAAGCTCACGCCGCGCATCGAGCTCCAGCCGAGGACCGAGGACTGAAGCGGGAAAGTGAGACCAACCAAACTGGAGCCTGGAGCCTGGAGCCTGAAGTGCCTGGAGCCTGGAGCCTCCATGGACGCCCGGTGATCCATAGCGCTCTACAACGTCCTACCGCGTCCATCGCGCGCACGGAGCCTTGGCTGTAGAATGATCCTGCTGTCCCCACTCCGTAGAGTGGGTCAGTGTGGGATCGGGCTTGGCGTGACGTCGCTGGCGAGTCATCGTTCGAGAATGGGCAGCGTCGGGCGCGGCAAGCGCGTCGGCCGGTACGAGCTCGTCCAGCTCCTCGGCGAGGGCGGGATGGGCACGGTCTGGCTGTGCCATCCCTACGACGCACCCGAGCAGCTCTACGCCATCAAGACGGTCTCCGCGCAGTACGCGTCCGACCCGCGCGTCTGCACGATGTTCGTGAAGGAGGCCACCCTCGCCGCCTCCATCAACCACCCGAACGTCGTCCGGCTCTACGACGTCGGCCTGCACGAGGACGTCCCGTTCTTCGTGATGGAGTGGATCGACGGCTACTCGCTACGCAACGTCGCGAGGACGGTGAGCGAGACCGGACAGCACGTCCCGTGCTCCATCGCCCTCCGTATCGCGAGCGACCTCTGCGGCGGGCTCCACGCGGCCCACGAGCTGCGGGGCGAAGACGGGAAGCCGCTCAACCTCGTCCACCGAGACGTGTCGCCCCACAACGTCCTCGTCACGCGCGACGGCGTGGCGAAGCTGATCGACTTCGGCGTGGCGAAGGCGCGCGATCTCGCGACGGGCGCCGACGCTTCCGTCTGCGGCGGCCTCAAGGGCAAGGTCCGCTACATGGCGCCCGAGCAGGCGCTCGAGAAAGCGATCGACCGGCGCGCCGACCTGTTCAGCGTCGGCGCCGTCATCTACCACCTGCTCACCGGCCGCGCGCCGTTCGAGGGCCCGAACGAGCTCGCGATCATCAACTCGCTGCTCTCGACGACCCCGGTCTACGTCCCGGAGACGCTGCCCGAGCCCGTGCAGTGGATCCTGCGACGCGCGCTCGCCCGCCGTCCCGAGCAGCGTTTCTCGGACGCCGCCGAGATGCAGAACGCCATCGAGCTCGCGCTCGTCGAGCTCGGCGAGCCGGACAGCCACGCCGACGTCGCCGAGTGCCTCGCGTGGTTCGACCCGCCGAACGTCGACGAGGAGGACGTCAGCACCGCCCGCCATTACCGGAGCGGGCTCCCGCCCGACTTCGACGCTCCGCTCCGCCCGCCGACCGCCTCGCAGCCGCCGCCGCAGCTCGCATACGCGCTGCCGGCAGGGTCGATCCCGGCGAGGAAGTCGTCGCTCGCAGACGACGAGGAGGTCGCGCCACGGCAGCGCTATCCGTCCTCCGCCGGCTCGTGGCGGTTCATCCTCGCCGCCGCCGCGGTGGTCGGCCTTCTGGGGATCGGCGCCGCCATGCTCGTGAAGGAGCCGTCTCCGAGCGCGCGCAGGACGGGCACGCGCGACGGCGTGTCGATCGACACCTCGTCCATCGACACCTCTTCGCTCTCGTCCTCGACCGGCATCGACTTCGAGCCCAGCGACCCGTCGGAGGTGACGCCGATCATCGACATGGGCGACCTCGACGACGGCCCGCCCCCCGGCAACACGGGCGGCAGCAGCGCGAAGGCGTCGCCCCGCCCGCGGGTCAAACGCTCGCCCCCTTCCACCCCGACGTCCGGCCCGCCTGCGAACGCGAAGCCGCCGCCGAACCCGTTCGGGCCTCCGCCGTCGAACAAGGGCGGAGACCTCGCGGGTCCGATCAAGGTCTGGAAGTAGCACCGCGGAAGCGGTGCCGCCGCCGAGCGATGCGGACGGCGGCCCGTCGCGGCCGCGGCAGCGTCACACCGGATCGCGCCGCTTGAGGAGGATGAGCAGGACGGTGAGCATGAACACCGTCATTCCGGCGAGCACGGCCAGCGGGAGCCAGTGCTCGGTGTAGTGCGTGAATCCCCACGCGCCCTTCAGGTTCTCGGAGCCGATCTGGGCGAGCGCGCACTGGAAGTAGCCGTTGACGACGTAGTCCGGCGGGCTGTTGAGCGCCGGGTTCTGCAGGTTGATGAGCCACGCCGGGTCCTTGGCGATGGCGAGGCGCTCGTGCGCGATCGACCCCTCGAAGCCCCAGCGCGCGGGCATGACGTACATGAGCGGTTTCAGCATCGGGTTCGTCGTCATCGGGACCATGAGCCCGCCGAGGACGACCTGCGGAATGAGGGCGATGGGCGTGAGCGACATCGCCGCCTCGGCCGACGTGACGACGGTCGAGATGAGCAGACCGAGCGCCGTCGCGTTCATCGCGACGGCGATCATGACGACGAGCTCTTGTAGGAACGCCTGCACTCCGCCGTGGAAGCCGAGCGCGAAGAACACGATCCCGAGCAGGACCGTGCACTGGAAGACGCAGACGAGGCAGAGGATGATGTACTTCGAGAAGACGTAGTTGAAGAGGGATAGGTTCACCATCCTCTCGCGCAGGTAGATCGCTCGCTCGGTGACGATCTCGCGCGCGGCGTTCGATGTCCCGAACCAGACCGCCGACACGACGACGAAGAACATCGCGGCGGTGTGATCGCTCGTCGGCAACATCTGCGAGAGCAGATCGGCCGATCCCTGCGACGCCTGCGCCTTCTTGCCGAGCTCTTGGAGGGCGCCGAGGCACCAGAACGGCACCGCCTCCTTCTGCCCGGCGAAGACGAAGGCGAGCATCGCGCCGATGATGGGCGCCTGGAGGAACATGATCGCGGCGCCGGCGCGGTCGCGGATCTTGACCTTCCAGTAGCGGCTCATCAGCAAGAGCAGCTGCGTGAACAGCGCGACGTTGGGTCGACTCGGGACGCCTCGTGCCGCCGGCTCGGTGCCCACCGCCCGGCGTCCCGAGTACATCTGCTGGAACACCGGGTTGCTCTGGTTCATGAACTCGCTGCGCCACTGTTTCGCCGCTTCGAGGCGCGCGACATTGCGCGGCGTGTTCGGATCGCGCTGCTTCATCGCCTCGTGCACGCCGCGCTCGCGAATGTTCAGCATGTCGAACATGTCGCGCGGGTTGTCGATCACCCGGTTCTGCGCCTGCGGCATGTGCCGGTACGGGCTGTTCGGGTTCTCGATGATCGAGGCGAAGAACTTGTAGCTCGGCATGCCGGTCGGGCCGAAGTAGACCGGCACACCGCCGTAGCCCATGATGAAGGCGAGATTGAACTTCTCGTACTCGTCCTTCGCGGGCTGGTGGATGGTCATGATGATCGTCTTGCCCGTCCTCTTCGTGAGGTCGGACAAGAGGTTGATCAGCGCCGTCGTGTCGTCGGCCGCGAGACCGGAGGTCGGCTCGTCGAGGAAGAGGATGACCGGATCGGTGACGAGCTCGAGCGCGATGTTGACGCGCTTGCGCTGACCGCCGCTCAGGATCTTCTTCTCGGGCTTGCCGATCTGGAGGTTCTTCACGCCCTCGAGGCCGAGGTCCTTCAGCGTCTGCTCGACGCGCGCGTTGATCTCCTCCTCGGAGTAGTCGTTCGGCAGGCGGAACTTCGCCGAGTACTTCACCGCCTCGAAGACGGTGAGCTCGGGATGCACGATGTCGTCCTGCGGGACGTACCCGATGACGCCGCGGAGCGCGTCGTAGATCGCGTAGAGGTCCTCGCCGTTGATGCGGACCTGCCCGCTCGTCGGCGGCAGGTAGCCGTTCAGGGTCATGAGGAGCGTGGTCTTGCCCGCTCCCGACGGGCCCATCAGCGCGATCATGTCGCCCGGCAGCGCCTTGAACGACACGTGATCGAGCAGGACCTTCATCTGGCCCTTGTGGTCGCGGTCGGGGACCTCGAGGAAGAGGTCCCAGGCCTCGATCTCGTAGAGAGGCTTGCCCGCCCACGAGGCCTGCTGGTCCTCGACGACGACGTTGACCTGCTGGCCGGCGATCTGGATGAGCACCGGCATCGGGCCGATGTAGACCTTCTCGCCGTTCTGCACCGGCACGCGCTGGCCGCGCATCACGCGCTGGCCGCGCACGAACGTGCCGTTCGCGCTCCCGAGATCCTCGATGAAGAGCTGGCCGCCCTGGTCGACGATCTGCGCGTGGCGCGCCGAGACCTGCGGGTGCGGGACGACGATCTTGTTGTCCGGCGTTCGACCGATGGAGATCGTGCCGCCCTGGAGCTGCTGGAGATTCAGCTCGCCGATGACCGTGCGGTGCTTGCGCGGCGCTCCTCCTCCCGCCGCGGCGCCGCCTTGAGCGGGCGCCGGTGCGGGCCCGGCGGAAATCTGCGGGCTCGACGGATTCGGCGCGACGGCGCCCCCGGCGAACGCCTGCGCGATCTGACCGAGCAGCGAGACCGGGACCGGGACCGGACCGAACGCGACGACGCCGTTCGGATCCATCGGCACCGGCGTCTTCGGCGGGATGCGCGAGCCGCCGACGTAGGTCCCGCTCGTCGATCCCTGGTCCACGACCATCATGCGGTCCATCATCACGGTCGCGTGCGTGGCGCTGACGGCGCTGCTCGCGATGACGAGCGACGACGTGGACGGCTCGCGCCCGACGAGGATGTGCCCGGGAGGCGCGGTCGCCTGCCCTCGCGACATCACCATCATCACGATCGCCGGGTGCGAGAGAGGGACCGCCGTCTGCCCCAGTGAGAATTGTGTGCGGAAGTCGAACGGGACCGGCTGGTTCGGTTGGACCGGCGCTCCGTTCGCGTACGAAGGCGCGGCGCCCAGGTCGATGAAGACGAGCTGCCCCCCCTGCTTCACGAGTCGCGCGTGACGGGGCGCGACGCCTGGCCCTTGAAGCACCACATCGTTGTCGGGGGCACTGCCGAGCGTGAGCTGCTCCTTGCCGAAGCCGGGGATCATCGGTCGCCCATACTAACCGACATCCGCCCCGAGCAGTCGGGCATCCATCCCGGGGGTCATCCTGTCCCGACGAACGCCCGCGCGTCGGGCACGCGTCGTCGACCACGTCCGCGACGACGTTCGCGTCCACCGATGCTCGAGCTCGAGGCGTAGCTCTTGCACGACCTCGCGAGCATGAGGACACCGGTGTCCTCGCCGGTCCTGACGGGGATCTGCACCGTCGCGCTCGCCGCCGGCTGCATCGCCGACGAACCGCGAGAGGTCGCCGCCGCCGGCAGCGACGCCGTGCAGTTCGCACCCTTGAACACGCACTTCGACGTCGTCACGACCGCCGTGACCGGGCCGATCGCGGCCGCGCAGCGCGCGACGGGGGCGCTCATCGTCCCTCGCCGGTCCCCGAGCGGTGACGACAGCATCGTCACGGCGCTGGACGGCACGACCATCCGGAGCACGTGCGGCGTGACGTTCATCGACCGGAGGCACGCCATCACGGCCGCGCATTGCGTCGGCGAGCTCGACGTCCCCGACCCGACCACGCGGACCGTCACCGTCGAGCTGTACGACGTCGGCCCGGAGGTGGACTGGCAGAGCGCCTCGCGGCTCACGGGAACCTTCCCCGACTACACCCACCCGCCCCTCGCCGGCACGCCGGGCTACGTCGTCACTCCGCTCACGTGCTTCGTGGAGTCCCGATGCACCTACGGGACGTATCGCTGCCCCGAGCCGGCGCTCGGCGACGGCGCCGACATCGCGCTCTTGCGATGCGACCCGCTGCCGGACGATCGCGAGCCGGTCGCCGTCGCAGAGACGGACGACCAGACCGGACCGGTGAAGGTCTTCTGGTTCCACGAGGTCTACGACGCTCCGGTGAACCTGCCTCCGCGGCTCACCCCGGAGTACGACCTGTATTTGCACTATACACGTGCCGACCCCACCGGGACGCAGAACTTCCACTACTTCGGCGACGGGCGCAACGACCTCTTGCCGCTCGTCAGCACCGACTGGCCGAGCGGCGCCCCTCGCCGCCGGCTCTGGCGCAGCGGCACCGTCGTCTGGACGGATCTCTTCGCGTGTCACGGGACGAGCGGCTCGGGCGTGATGCAGCTCGATCCGGCGACGAACAGGTACGTGCTCCTCGGACCGGTCGCGACGGCGTCGCCCGACTGGGGCAGCGAGCGGCTGTGCGCCAACGTCCAGAGCATCCGCCAGGGACGCGCGGCCGCGAGCTACACGGCCCTCGAGTACACGCGCGCGATGGCCGCGCTCGCGAGCGAATCGCAGTGACGCGACGGGCCGCTCACACGAGCAGGACGGCCATCGCGTTGTGGACGACGTGCGCGGCGATCGAGGGACCGAGCGCGCGCGTCCGCGCGTAGAGCAGGCTCGCCAACAGGCCGAGGACGAACACCGGCACGAACGAGAGCGGCGGGTGGACGGCCGCGAACGCGAACGCACCGACGAGCGGTGCGAGCCAGCGCCGCCGCTCCGGACGGACCTCGTTCTCGATGCAGCTGAAGAGCCATCCTCGGAAGAAGATCTCCTCGGCGACGGGCGCGAAGCCGACGGCCATCACGGCCACGGCAATCCGCGACGCCCCCGACGGCGACGGGAGCTCGATCCCCAGCCGATGCAGGAGCCAGAGCCAGCCGAGCGCGAACGCGCCGCTCGCCGCCCCGAGCGCGAGGCCGGCGCCGATCCATGCGGGACGCTCCGGCAGCGCGCGCATGCGCGGCGCGGCGCGACGACCGTGCGCGGTCAGCACGACGAGGACGAGGGACGAGACCGCATAGGCGACGGCGATCGTCGTGCCCACGTCGAGCCCGCCGAGGCTCACGAGGTTCCCGGTCATCTGCTGAACGGCCAGGAACGCCGCGAGGACGAGCAATGCTCGCCAGATCGGCGTCTCGCGATCGAAGTCGTCGTCGTCGTCGATCCAGCGGACGCATCCGAGCGCGGACCTCTTCGCCTCGCGCGCGACGAACGCCAGGAGCGCGAGCGCCACGACGGCCGCCCATGCGTAGGGAGCCATCACGACTTGGGCGAGCGGCATGGACACGAGGATGGCCTCCAGGGTGAACTGGCCTCCCGGCCCTCTCCTGCTTCCCGCGCCGACCGTGAGGAACGCGATGGACACGGAGGCCGACGCCGCGAGCGCGACCGCGATCGAGAGCGCCACGATCTGCCACGCGATCTCGAGATGGCGCTCGAACGAGCCCGGCATGGCGAGCAATCCGACGATCGGGCTCGCCATGACGAGCGCTCGGCGTCGGAGACGCGCCGCCTTGCCTGCGAGGAGAGAACGCGGCTCGATGGGGAGCGGAGCGAGCAACGGCTTGGCCGCGACGTCGCGTGCGGCCATCCGCGACGCGTACGCGAGGACCACGGCGAAGACGCCGAACGCAGCGGTCGAGCAGGCGACGCGCGACATGATCCGTCCGCGCTCGGCGCCGTCGTGGCCATGGCCGCTCCACTCGACCGCGACCGCGACCGCCACCATGAGGAGGACGTACGCCGTCATGAAGACGTTGGTCCACCTCCCGCCGGGCTCGCGGCGACGGAGGACCTCGTGGATTCTCTCGGGCACGAGGTCGTCGGCCTTCGAGCGCCGCGGGCGCTCCGTGGGGACGAGGTCGATCTTGTCGTAGCCGACGTGCTCGGCCACCGCGATGGCCGCCAGCGCGAACGCGCTCACGACCACGGCGCCGCCGATCACGAGGCCGACGCCGGAGAGCCCCTCATCGATCGCCTTCACCACGAGCGTCGGCCATCCGCCGACGACGACGCCGACCCGGCTGCTCCGCGCGAGCGCCGGTGCCTGCACGATGCACATGAGGGACACCCACTGCGGGACCAGGAGCAGGTACCAGCGGGCCTTCGCGATCACCATCGCAGGGAGCGCCGCACGCGCCACCCGCATGACGGCCTCGCCCACGAGAACGCCGCCGACGGACATGGCGAGCGCGGCGGCGGCGGCGCCGACGGGAGCATGCGGGAAGGCGCCGACGAGGGTCGCGAGCCCGCCGACATGCACGAACACGCGCTCGAGGACGCCCGCGGCGAGACGCGCGCCGTCACGCAGCGGCAGCACGTCGAGGAATCTCGCCTCGAGCGGGCTCGGCTCGCCGCGGAGGACCGGCCCGCGCGTGAGCGCCGCCCACGCGACGCTCATTCCGAGCAGGCCGACGACGATCCATGCCGTCCCGCGGATCCGCTGGTCGGCGGCTTCGAGGCGGCCCACCATGGCGCCGATGCGGTAGCCCCAGACCGCGATCAACGCGAGGTAGGCGAGCCGGAACAGCCCGGCGGAGGCGCGTCGGCCCTTGTCGCGCCGGAGGCGGTTCGGCAGCGACGCGCGCGCCCAATGGCGGAGCTGGAGCAGGACCAGCGCCCCGATCTGTCGCCCGAGCCTCATCGTCACCGGACCAGCGCGAGGAACGCGTCCTCGAGCGAGGCGTCCGCCGAGACGCCGGCGAGCGCGCGGACGTCGTCCGGACGTCCCTCGGCGACGAGACGCCCGCGGTGCAGCACGAGGACGCGGTCGCAGAGGATGTCCGCCATCTCGAGCAGATGCGTCGAGACGACGACCGCGGCCCCCGCGTCGGCCCGCTCGCGGAGGAGCGCGCGCACACGAGCGGCCGTCGGCGGATCGAGGCCGTTCGTGGGCTCATCGAGCAGGAGGAGCCGCGGCTCGTGCGCCAGCGCGAGCAGCAGCGCGAGCTTCTTCTTCGTGCCATGCGAATACGTCGAGGTCGGCGCGTCGAGCGCGGCGTTCAGCTCGAGCGTCTCGATGAGCCCTCGGAGCCGTGCGTGGGCGTCCGCGAGCGGGATGCCGCGCACGTTCAGCACGAAGTCGAGCGTCTCGCGCCCGGTGAGAAAGTCGTAGAAGGCCGGCTCGTCGGGCGAGTACCCGAGGCGCTCCTTCACCTTGCGCGCGTCCTTCGTGCAGTCGAGGTCGCCGAAGCGAGCCGATCCGCGCGTCGGGCGCAGGAGCCCGAGCACGAGCTTCATCGTCGTCGTCTTGCCGGCACCGTTGGGGCCGAGGAGCCCGACGACCTCGGACGGTCGAACCTCGCACGAGAGCTCGGCGAGCGCCGTCGTCGCGCCGAAGTCCTTTCCGAGGCGATCGAGGACGAGGACGGGAGCGGTCACGCCACGCAGTCTATTCGACGGTGGCGGCCGCGAAGCAGCCCTTCGACGCGCGGAACGGGCCGAGTCGTCACGGAACGCCGCCCGACTCCCGGCACTTCTCCTCGAGCTTCTCGATCACCTCCGCCCCCGCGTCGCGCTCGCGCGCGCGGCGAGCGCTCACGCACGGATCGAACACGGCGCCGGCATCGAAGCGACGAATCGGGACGCGCTTCTTCTCCGTCGACAGCGGCGGCGCGGGAGAGATCTCGGGCTCCGGGCCCGCATCGTCGTCGTCGGGTTTCGACGTCGTCGTGGACGCCGCAGCGTCGTCGTCGAAGACGTCCACCGCGCGATGCTTCGGGCGCGTCCCGAGCCAGGCGACCGCGATCACGATCGCCACGCCGACGACGGCGAGCACGACTCCGAGCGCGAGGATCGGCGTCCGCGATCCCGGGCTCGTCGCGGTACGCGACGACGGCGGCGCCGGCGGGATGGCCACGACGGGAGGAGCCGCGACGTGAGCCGGCGGCGCCATCGCCGTACCCGTCGCTCCCGCCGCCGCCTCCGCGGGTCGCGCGCCGGCGATCCCGGTGAACGGTCCCGAGACGACCGTCCCCGTCGGACCGGCCGGCGCCTCCGCCGGCGGCACGGGCGCCGCCGTGAACGGCATCGTCTTGACGATGGTCGCGTGGTCGCGCGCCGCGCTCGACTTCATGCGAACGACCATCGCCGTGATGTTGTCGTGCCCGCCGCGGGCGTTCGCGAGATCGACGAGCTGCCCTGCCGCCTGCGCGGGCGGCTGCGAGCCGGCGATCTGGAGGATCTCGGCGGGCTCGACGAGATCGCTGAGACCGTCGGAGCAGAGGACGAAGACGTCGCCCGCGGCGTAGACGATCGGCTCCGCGCGTACGTCGACCTCCACCTCCTTCGCGATGCCGAGCGCGCGGAGGATCTTGTTCGCGTCGGGGTGCTTCGCGGCGTCCTCGGCGCGGATCAAGTTGTGGTCGACCATCTGCTGGACCATCGAGTGGTCCCGCGTCACCTGCGAGATCGCGCCCGCGTGCACGAGGTAGAGGCGACTGTCACCGACGTGCGCGACCTCGGCGCCGGCCGCGTGGACGAGGATCGCGACGACGGTGGAGCCCGGTCGATAGCCGGCCTCGGCCGTCGGCATCGCCCACACGCGGGCGTTGGCCTCCTCGATCGCGCGCTGGAGCGCGGCGCGGGGCGTCGTCGCCGGCGGCGCCGCCTCGACGATCTCGACGATGGTCGCGACCGCGAGCTCGGACGCCTCCTTGCCGCCGGCGTGGCCGCCCATCCCGTCGCAGACGACGGCGAGGAGCCCATGCGCCGTCTCTTTGTAGACGGCCGCGTCCTCGTTCACCTGCTTGTCGGGATCACGTCCGGGGTCGGTCCGGACGGCGATCTCGAACGCGGGGCACTTCGGGCCTTCGCTCATCACTCGTCTCGCTGCACTCCGTCGACTTCCACGAGCCCGCCCTTCAGTCGACCTTCACCGTGAACTCGACCGGACCGAATCGGATCGTCGCGCCTGCAGGAACGACGACCCAGGACTGCGGCGGTATTCGCGAGCCGGCGACGTACGTCCCGTTGTTCGAGCTCTCGTCCTTCGCGTAGAGCTGCCCGCCCTCGAACTTGAGCGTCGCGTGGATGCCGCTCACCCTCGGCTCCGTCAGGGTGATCGGGCAGGCAGCGGGATCGCGGCCCACCCTCACCTCGACACCGCCGCGAATGGCGAACTGCCCGGCCGCGCCGACGATCGTCGCCGCGGTCGGGACGACGCCGTACGGATTAGCCGGCGGGACGAGCGGAACCTGCTCGTGCGCGCTCGTGAGCGGAAAGGAGGGAACGGCCGGCACCGGAGGATGCCCGGCGGGCAGCGCCGGCTCGCCTGGGCCGACGTCCGCTGCACGAGGCAACGACGCGACGTCCTTCGGCAGCGGCTGACCGCACGAGAAGCACACCGAAGCCTGACCCGGCACCGCGAGCGTGGTCATCCTGCATGCGGGGCAGCGCACCTCGATCGGTGCGCCCCCCGCTGATGCTAAAGGGTGGCCACCTCCTCCCGATGGTGATGCCGGAGGCGGCGGTTCGGGTGGAGGCGCGGCGGCGTTCACGGGAGCCGGAGCCGCGTGAGGTTGCGCCGGCTCGTGCGGGGCCGCGCCGTAGCCGCCGCCCGGCGGCGGGTAACCACCGCCGCCTCCGTAAGGAGGCGCTCCACCATAAGGAGGTGCGCCGCCGCCATAAGGAGGCGCTCCGCCGTACGGAGGTGGACCGCCCGCCACGACGGGCGCCGGCGGCGGCTGGTTGCTGCGCTTGCCCTTCCCGCCGCCGCCACCGCCGCGGAGGAGGACGACGAGAAGGAGAAGGATCACGACGACGACGCCCGCCGCTCCGAGGATGAGCGGAAGGTTCAGCGGCTTCTTGCGCGCCTTCAGCGTGATGACGGTCTCCGGCGTCACGCCGCTCGCGCGCTTGGCCCTGTTGTCGTAGACGACGAGGCGCGTGACCATGTTGTCGCCGTCGCCCTCGAGGAGCTTCTCCTCGTCGGGCACCTCGAAGACGACGAAGCTCTCGTTGGCGTCGACCGCCTGACCGCGAAGGTTCTGGGCGATGAGGTGCTGCATCGCCTTCTTGGCGACGTCGGGATCGTTCTTGTTGACGCTCTGGTTCGGGTTCGTCCCCGCCGGCACGAAGTAGGCCTCGGCTCGGCCCTTGTCGCCGCCCCAGCAGAAGTCGCCGTACACGCGGACGGTGCCGCCCGGATACACCGGGTTCGCCGCCGCCTCGCGCATCGTCGCCTCCATGTTGATGTTCAGCGGCCAGGCCGTCGGATCGATCCCGATCGGAACGTCCTTGAACGTGCCGTCGGGCTTGATCTGCATCGCGCCGCCCTGGAACACGAGGTTGAAGGTCTGCTCGGCCGTCGAGGCGAGGCAGGAGAGGCGCCACTTGACGACCCACATCGCGTTGAAGCGCGACTTGACGATCGACAGGATCGTCGTCGCCTTCTGCACGCCCTGCCCGGTGCGGACGATGTCGAAGAAGCCGCCGATCTCGGGGTTCGCGAGATCCTGCATGAACTGCATGTCGTTCAGCGCGTAGACGTCGTTCGTGAACCCCTTGGCGTTCGGGAAGTAGATCGAGATGACCGGCAGCGGCGTCTTCGGCGCGAGCGGGTTGTCCTCGGGGAAGCGGCCCTTGTTGAAGTACTGCTTGAGCGCCTCCGCGCTGATCGCGGCGCTGCCCGCGTCCTCACGCCCCGAGCCGTTCGACAGGAGCACCATCGCCTGGTGCATCGGGATGTTCTGGATCCCGCCGGTGTTGCCGAGATCGCCGAACGACTTCGCGATGTTCTTGATCTGGTTGAAGAGCGGCCGCGCGCGCTGGTGCGAGGGCGACGGCGACGGATGCGCCTGGAGGATCTGGATGAGCTGCGCCTTCTGCGCGGCGGGCACCCACGGCGAGTTCGCGACGTAGGTGTTGAGGCGATCGTCGAAGATGATCAGCTTCGCGACATCGTTCGGCCCGAGCGCCGAGATGAACTGGTTCGCCACCTCGCGCGCGTCGAGGTAACGCGCCCCCATGAGGCTGGACGCATCGAGGGCGATGAGCCACGCCGTGCCGACGAGCGGATCCTTCACCGACGCGGCCCACGTGGCCTTCGACTCGAGCTTCGCGACGCTCTCGCCGCCGTCGACGCGCACGAGAAGGCGTGCTCCCTGATCGGGGAACTGGAACGCCTTCCACATCGCGCCCTTCTGCTCGACCGCCGACGAGATGCAGTCGAGGAGCGCGTCGCCGCGCTGTGCGCCACAGCCGGCGTTCGTGACGACCTCGCTCATCGGCTTGAACTCCACGAGCTCGATGACCGTGGTCAGGATCGGCTGGCCGTCGCTCATGCCCGCGCGCGGATCGATCCGGAGGATGTGGGCCTCCGGGATCGCCGCCGCGATCCTCGTCGTGAAGAGGACGAGAAGCAGGCTGAGCGCGGCGAGGAGCCTCGAGCCGGGAAGCTTCCCGGCACACGTCGACCATCGTGGAGCCCTCGGCGGCCGGCTGGGCCGCCGAGGCGGAATCGTCGGAGCGCGTTTCACGCGCGCGAGCCTAACACATCGAGGGTCGTTGGGGCCTCACGGCCGTGCGGCGTGAACGCCCCGACCCTCGCGTGCGCTCTCAGATGCGGTGGATGACCTTCACGATGGTCGTGTAGCCACCGAACCGGATCTTGTCGCCGTCGCGCAGCTCGCGCTTTCCGTTGAAACCGATGTGCTCTTCGTTGACGAAGGTCCCGTTCGTCGAGCCCGTGTCCTCGATCTGGACCGTTCCGGCGACGGCATCGACGATGATCGCCGCGTGACGGGACGAGATGGTCGCGTCCGAGAGCGGGATGTCGACCTGCTCGCCCGAGTTGGCGCGACCGATCGTCTTCCTGCCGCCGTGCAGCGGCCAGAAATCACCCTGCGAGTTCGACTGATACGAGATCAAGAACCCGCGGAGCGCGTTCGGCGGCAGGTTCGGGGCGGGCGCTGCCGCTGGAGCTGCCGCGTTCTGCCCGTCCGGCGCGGGCGCGCCGAAGCCGCCCTGCTGCGGAGGCGGAAACCCGGGCTGACCGCCGAAGCCCGGCTGTGCAGGAGGAGCGCCGAACCCGCCCGGCTGCGGCGGCGGCGCGTACCCTCCGCCAGGGAAACCACCTTGCGGAGGAGGCTGACCGAAGCCCCCGCCGTACTGCGCGTTGGGATCCGGGAACGGCTGACCGTAGCCGGCTTCGCCCCCACCGAAGCCGGGCTGCGGCGGCGGAGCGCCGAAGCCGCCGGGCCCTCCGGGCGGCGCGCCGTACTGCGGACCCGGGAAGCCACCCTGCGCAGGCGGCTGACCGAAGCCACCCTGCTGCGGCTGACCATAACCACCGCCGTACTGATCATTGCCGAACGGCATCGCTTCGGGAGCGACGGGATGTCCGTGCGCACAGAAGCTCGCGCCAGGGGCGATGTCGTGCCCCATCTGGCAGCGAAGAGGCGCCCCCTGCCCCGGAGGCGCGCCGTAAGCATTCGGAGGAGGAGCGCCGAAGCCGCCGGGTTGCGGAGGCGGAGCGCCGAAGCCGCCGGGCTGCGGAGGCGGAGCGCCGAAGCCGGGCGCTGCGCCGCCGGCCCCGACGGGGGTACCGCAGATGTTGCAAAACTTGTCCGACTGTTGAGGGATCGCGCCGCACTGCGGACAGGGGTTCATCGGGAATGTCTCCGTGGACGCACGTGCGATGGAAAAAGCGGCAGTGCGTTCTCGGGCAGCATATCGGAGAACGAGAGAAAAAGCCGAACTAGAGAAATGGGGTGCCCAGGCTCGTCCGTTCCGGCTGGACGTGTGCAGAATCGCTGCTGATTGCTCCCGGTTCAGGCCCCGAAACGGGCGCTCGCCAGGAGGGCCGCCTCGACGACCTGCCGCACCGGAACGTCGTGCGCGCGCGCGGCTGCGACGCAGCGATCGTGCTCCGGCTTCCGCTGCGGCGGGCCGAAGGGACCGCCCGCGATCTTCACCGGGATCGGCCCGTACGGCGTGCTCACCTCCTCGATCCGACGCGGGCGCTCGACGCGATTCACGGAATGGATGCGGACGCCGAGCGTCGTCGACTCGCGGAGCATCACGCGCGCGATCTCGTCCGCTCGCGACGCCTCCACGAGCGCGCCGAGCAGATGCCCGGGCCTGCCCTTCTTCATCGTGAGCGGCGCCGTCCATGCGTCGAGCGCTCCAGCCGCGAGGAGCGCCTCGATGCAGGAGCCGAGCATCTCGCCCGTGGCGTCGTCGAGGTTCGCCTCGAGGACGACGTGCGTGCCGCCTTCGTGACGCGCCTTCTCCGCGACGGGCTCGCCGAGCACCACGCGCAGGAGGTTCGGGCGATCCGGCAGGTCGGCCGTCCCTGCGCCCCATCCGGTGCGCTCGGGTTTCATCGACGGCCAGCGCGTCGCCTCCGTGGCGTGCGCGCCGACGATCGCGGCGCCCGTCGGCGTGACGAGCTCGAACGCGATGCCTCCGTCGTACGTGGGGAGGCCCTTCAGACACTCGACCACCGCCGGCGCCGGCAGCGGCAGGATGCCATGCCTCGCTCGCGTGCGGCCGTGCCCCATCGGCAGCGGAGAGACGACGACGCGCGCTCCGATCCAGTCGAGCGCAGCCGCGCTCCCGACCACGTCCACGATCGCGTCGACCGCGCCGACCTCGTGGAAGTGGACGTCGTCGATGGGCATGCGATGCACGCGCGCCTCGGACTCCGCGAGCCGCTGGAAGGTGGCGAGCGCGCGGCTCCGAACGCCGTCCGAGAGCTTCGCTCGCTCGAGCATCTTGCGGATCTCGCCCCACGTCCGCTCCGGCTGCTTCTCCTCGACGTGCACGTCGAACGCCGTGGCGACGATCCCGCTTCTCTCCCTCGTCCCGAAGTGGAGGTGGAAGCCCCGCACGGGCAGCGCCGCGACGGCGTCCTCGATCACCGACTCGGGCACGCCGAGGTCGACGAGCGCGGCGATGACCATGTCTCCGGCGAGCCCGGAGGGCGCATCGAAGAAGAGGATCTTCCCTTTGCCCTCCCCGCGCTCGAGCGGCGGATGCGGCGCGCGCGTGTGCTCGTGCGCATGCCCGTGATGGTGGTGGGCATGCCCGTGATGGTGGTGGGCATGCCCGTGATGGTGGTGGGCATGCCCGTGAT
>ERZ777003.1281-NODE-1281-length-39371-cov-18.928019_pt1 | contig 39371 bp, 27 predicted proteins | sample MGYA00374956_ERZ777003 | MGnify/ENA primary metagenome ERZ777003 (study PRJEB29302, sample SAMN06268252) | bioreactor metagenome | isolation source: Joint BioEnergy Institute, California, USA | place: USA:Joint BioEnergy Institute, California, USA | collected... | reverse complement strand
GCTGCGTCATCCCTCACTGCGCCACTTGGCGCGCGATAACGTGGCGGACCAACGTGCGGGCATGGCCCCCGGGAATGACGAGTGGCGTTCTAGCCTCCTCCGTAATCCCGCCCGGATAGACACATCAGGGCGGGCAAAGGCTCACGGACTTTTTCTCGCCAGCCAACCTTTGGGAGGGCGACTCCGCGTTTGCGGGAGGCGTCGGCCCCCGTGCGTATGGCAAACGTCGTGCCGCCGGTCAGGCGGGTTGGCCGCGATGGCTGCCAATCGCGCGACATGACGCCAGGCGAAAAGCTGGCGTTCGATTGGCCAGGCAGCCGAATGGCTGCTTTTCAGGACTTGCTTTGGCGATCTTGCTGGGGCGGCCCCAAGGCTCCCTATCCGGCCGGGGAGCGATCACAGGTGAACCTGCCCGGCAGTCCGCTGCCCAACTTCCAATTGATTGTCGATGCCCACCGAGGCAGGCACGGCTCGTCCGACGACGTGCTGCGCGATCTGCTTCAGGTAGTAGCTGGCAACACGGCCCCGCAGGCGAAGGATGCCATTCTCGAACTCGCAACACACCCGCTGAACCTGCGGGTAAGGCGAGCGTTGGATCGCCGAACGGGCGGACATACAGATTGATTCCGCAGAACCAGAAACCATGGGTGCGACTTCCTTAAGAATCGATCTTGGCCCGGGCCAGGCCAATGCCTCGTCGATGGGGGAACCTGGGGAACAGGTTCGTGAGGACAGCGAACATGGCCAATCTTACGCCCGTCGGCGAGACGTTCCATTCAGCAAGTTCCTACCTTTTCCCGCAGTAGTTCCCTGCCACTACGCTGGGGGGAAGCCCCAGGCAGGCCGCCGACGCATTTAAGCCGGATTTTCCGCGGAAAAATCGCTGGCTTAAACACACGCGAACCTGCAAAAAACAAACGCCCCGCCAAGCTTGCACATGCGTCGAGCAAGCCGGCGGGGCGGATGTATTTTGGGCACGCTTCGCGGTGCCAAACGGGCCAGGCGCTGCCAGTCCCGCAAGCCTGCGCGGTGTCAGTCTACCAGTTGATAACCATCGGGCAGCGTTGCGCTACGGACCACCACGGCCACGCCGTCGCGGACGCAGATCTCTGGCGTGTCGCGGTCCGGCGCGTTGTGCTGGTTGAGAATCTTGACGTTCCGCCCGATGCGGCAGTTCTTGTCGACGATCGCGCCTTCGATGTGGGTGTTGTCGCCGATGCCCACCTCGGGCGTGCCGCTGCGCTTGTTGGCTTCCACTTCGTCGATCGATTCGTACTGGTCGGCGCCCATGATCACGCTGTTGCGGATGATCACGTTCTTGCCGATGCGGCACCGCAGACCGATGGAGCTGTTTTCGATGATGGTGCCTTCGCCAATCGTGCAACCATCGGCAATGAGGCTGTTTTTGACCATCACGCCTTCCAACTGCGAGGGCGGCAGGAAGCGGGCGCGCGAGTAGATCGGCTTGTCTTGCAGGTGCAACTGGAACGGTGGATTGGGCCCGGCCAACTGCAGGTTGGCGTGATAGAACGACTTGATCGTACCGATGTCTTCCCAGTAGCCGTCGAACAGGTGCAACTGCACGCGCTGGCTACGGATCGTGGCCGGAAAGATCTCGCGGCCAAAGTCCCAGTAGTCGGTCTTGCGCAGCACGTTGACCAGCGTTTCGCGATTGAACAGGTAGATGCCCATGCTGGCGATCAGGTCACGGCCGCGGCTTTCGATCCCGCGGGCGTCGATCCAGGCCGGATCGGTGCGGACCATGTTCACTTCGGACTCGGTCTGCGGCTTCTCCAGAAAGCCCATCACCCGACCGGTGTCATCCAGCCGCATGATGCCCAGGCCGCTGGCCTCGCTGCGTTCGACGGGCAGGCCGGCGATCGACACATCGGCGCCGGACTCCTGGTGCGCCCGCATCATGTCGCGGAAGTCCATGCGGTACAGCTGGTCGCCCGAGAGGATCAACACGTAATCCACCCACGGCTGTTCGATGTACCGCAGGTTTTGCCGCACGGCATCGGCGGTGCCCTGGTACCAGTCCGAGCGATCCATGGTTTGCTGGGCCGCCAACAGCTCGACGAAACCGGCGTTGAACTGGTCGAAGCGGTACGACAAGCGGATGTGCCGGTGCAGGCTGACCGAATTGAACTGCGTCAGCACGTAAATGCGGTTCAGGTCGCTGTTGATGCAGTTGGAGAGCGGGATGTCGATCAACCGGTACTTGCCGGCCACCGGCACCGCCGGTTTGGAACGATACTGCGTCAACGGGAAAAGCCGTGTCCCGCGTCCGCCGCCCAACACCATGGTCAATACATTTTTCATACCGGACTCTACCGTTGTGGTTTGTCTGGATGGGACGTGTGATTCTGCGAACCCGCCCGGCTGGACCACACCTGCAGCCCCCCCGGGAAAGAATCCTGCCGACCGGCAATTGGGCCACGCTGGCGGCGGCCGAAAAGCCCCCCCATGCAACCGGCCCGGGTTCTGGCAGCCCATGCCAGCAGCCACGGCTACCGGCAGCACGCCAAGGGAGCCGAGCATCAGACGGTTTGACTCCCTGCTGGGCGGCTATCCGTCACGATGCTGCCGGCGGTGGCGACCACGTCGACTTTTTGTAAGCCTTCTGTAAGCAAGACGTTACAGTTTGTCCCTGGCCGACATTTCAGGTGTGCGGGTGCTCCGGGCACGGCATCAATTGCAAAGGCCGCACCGTAACGAGCAAATGCTCTGGCGGGAGGTGGCTTTGTCGCACCTGTTCCTGGTTATCGGCACGCGCGGCGCCCTACGGTCGAGAAACTGGGCGCAGCCCCCAGCACACCGCCCCCGCGAAGGTGCTACCCCTTAGTTGGCCAGCACGAGCCGCTTTTCAGAAATCAGCTCAAGCAAGTGCCGGAACGGATCGGCAAACTTCTTGATGCCCTCGGCCATCAGCGTGGCTTCGAGGTGGGCGAAATCGACCTTCTGATCGATCTCGTCGAGCACTTCTTGCGGCGGCAGCACATCCACCTGGCGCGTGAAGGTGAGCCCCGACTTTTGCGTCGCCGCATTGGTAGCCGGCGGGTTGGTTTCGATATCGCTGCCGGCGAACGCGGCCACGTACTTGGTGGGCGGGTCCTCGGGCTTCTTGGTGCCGGTGCTGGCGAAGATGATCTCTTGCTTCAGCGGCGTGCCCTTGTCCCGCCAGTAGCGTTGGTTCTCCGCCCAGATCCGCTTGGCGTTCACAATGCCCACCTGGCCCTGAGCGGCCGGCGAAAGTTCCGGCACGTGCTTCTCGGTGTAGACGTCGATGCGCGAGACAAAGATGCTGTACACGCTCTTGAAGCCGTCGAGCGATTCCCGGCGCTGCGCGCCGCGCCACACGGCTTCGCGGGCCTGCTCGTATTGCCGCTGCGTGAAGATCAGCGTGACGTTGAGCGTAACGCCCGCCGCGGCCAGGTCCTCCAGCGCCTGCAAGCCGGCCGGGGTGGCCGGCACCTTGATCATGCGGTTCTTGTGGCCGGCCGACCACTTCTTGCCCAGCTCGATATACCGGGCAACGCGTTCATCCTCGGGCGGGCCCAGCTCCAGGTCTTCCAGCAGCGGATCGAGCTCAAAGCTCACATAGCCGTCGTCGCCGCCGGTGGCTTCCCAGACGGGCAGAAACACCTCCTGGGCCTGCGCCACCAGGTGGTCGGTCATTTCCCAGGCCACGTCGGCATCGTTCAGCCCCTGGCGCATGAGCTGCTCAATCCGATCATCAAACCGGCCGGTCTTGAGGATGTCGGCGATGATGAGCGGGTTGGACGTAGCGCCAGTTGCCCCCAGCCGACGGTTCTCCGCAACCAGTTCGGGATCGATCGAGTCGAGCCAAAGCTTGGTACCGGTCGCAATCAGCGATTCCAACGGGGTCGTCATGAGCAGGTCCCAGAAAAGAAAAGGGCGCGGAGGATCAGGAAACTGCCCGACGAATCATCGCGACAGATCCCAATAACGGCGGAGCGTAGCCCAGTGGCTTTCACCCCTGCGATTGGGGGCACCCCAGCGGCTCTCGCTTCCGCGCCAAAATAGCAAATCGGGCTGCGACCTTCTACCAGCCAGCAAAACCCGGGCCAGACATGAAATCCTAAACTACTATCCAGGTTCGACTTGCGCCCGATGACCGCCCGGAGGGCCGGGGTACGACAGCCCGTCGGGCGCCGCACTCCCCTACCGATCACCGGGGGCAGCCCTGGTTAGGCCACTACCATTCTACCGCTTCACCCCCTGAACGGCACGCGCCTATTTACCCCCACAAATGCAGGATTGACTCGGCCGATGCTGTAGCGCAGTCTGGCAGCCCGGCACCCCACCAACAAGCCGTACACATCTCCAACGCCTGGGGGTGCCCACTGCTTGGGCCTATCGCAACGTCATCTACCACATTGCAGGGAGCTTCAACCTTAAGACCGGCACCGTGGGGATCAGCGGTGCTCCCCCCATCCGGAATGGAGTGCAGAGGCTAAGCAATTCACCGGCTCGGGGGATGGACACCTGCCCAATTCGTTCCCAGGGTCGCGCTGGGATGGCGTGGTTGTTTCCGTCCCCTCAGGAAAGGCACGCCCATGCACACCCGACCTCGCTCCGGCTTTACGCTTGTCGAGCTGCTGGTGGTGATCGCCATCATCGGCATCTTGATCGCCATGCTCTTGCCTGCCATCCAGTCGGCCCGCGAATCCGCCCGACGCGCCAATTGTGCCAGCAATCTCAAGCAGCTTGGCCTGGCCATGCTGCTGTATGCCGAAAGATTCGAAGAGCAGCTTCCGCCCTCGCATATGGGGCACTCCAATCCCCAGTGGGGCGACCATAACTGGACCGCGTTCCTCTGGCCGGTGATGGAAAATGCCCACGCCTTCCAAGGCTTGGATATGACCAAGCGCTGGGTCGATCCCTCACCCAACGACAATGGGCATTCCAACATCGAAATCCATACGGCCGTTTCGGGCGTGTATTCGTGCCCCACCCGCGGCTTGCGAACCTATCCGCGTCATACCAGTTACGGCGAACGCATCTGCCAGGTGATGGACTATGCAGCCGTGGGCGTGACGTACCACCCCGGCGGCAACTACCCGGCCAACGGCGGCCAACACTTCAGTTCTATCGGCGGTTCGGCGGATCACCTGGGCGGCTCCATCCTGGGTCCCAATAAGGTGATTCCCGATGCACGAGCGCCCGGCAAGCTGCGCTTCATCTCTAAGGTAACCCTTGGCCGCATTACCGACGGCCTGGCCTATACGGCCTGGATCGGCGAACGACACGTGAACCCCGAGCAACTTCTGCAGCACGGGTTCGATGCACCCTGTCCACCAGGCATGGGAACCGGCGATTGGCAAACGGGCCGAATCATCGGCGCCGGCCTGGCCGCCTCGCCGCACGATCCCAAGATGGTGGCCACCAAGATTACGCATTGGAACGACGGCAGTTTCTCCGTCGAGGTGAACAACGCGGACCCCAAGAACTACCTGTTTGGCAGTTGGCATCCCGGCATTTGCCAGTTCGTCTTCGGCGACAACCACGTGGTAGCCGTGAAGAACTTTACCGACCCGCTGGTGCTGCGCCGGATGGGCGAACGGGCTGACGGCCAGACTTACAACCTGCCGTAGCCGCGGCACGCGTGGTGCTGGCTCTAACCGCCGGCATGCATGCCGACTGATTTCAACGGACATCGTTGTTCTTCAACGCGTTGCGTTGCCCCAAGCCACCAAAGTCTTTCGCTCCGAGGTACCGCAAGTCCCACACATCGACAGTTAATCACACGTTGCATCAACCATCGACCGCGTTTGCCGCGCGGCGCTGCGCGGCTCAGGAACGGAGTGCGGAGGCACACATCGATCTGGCTTCGCAGGGAAAGGGTTCTTGATTCGCCCCCCTTTCCTCAACGTGCCACTGGTACTGGGTGATCGTTTCTCACTTCCCATGAGAGGCCCGCCATGCACGACAGAAATCGCTCCGGCTTTACGCTCGTCGAACTGTTGGTCGTGATCGCCATCATCGGCATCTTGATCGCGATGCTCTTGCCGGCCATTCAATCTGCCCGCGAATCGGCCCGACGAGCCAACTGTGCCAGCAATCTCAAGCAGCTTGGCATGGCCATGCTGCTGTATGCGGACCGCAATGAAGATCAGCTCCCGCCATCGCACATGGGCAACGCGCATCCCCAGTGGGGCGACCACAACTGGGTCGCCTTCCTGTGGCCGGTGATGGAGAATGCCCATGCCTTCCAAGGCTTGGACATGACCAAGCGGTACTGGGACAACACGCCCAATGCCAACGGGAATACCAACCTGAAGATCCACACCTCGTCTTCGCCCATCTATTCCTGCCCTACCCGCGGTGTGCGGCTGTACGAGCGCACCATGCCCGGCGGTACGGCCATGTGCCAGCCGATCGACTACGCGGCGGTGGGCGTGACATACCATCCCGGCGGCAACTACCCGGTCAACGGTGGACAGCATTTCAGCTCCATCGGCGGCTCGGCCGATTATCTGGGCGGTTCGATCCTGGGCCCCAACAAGGTGATTCCCGATGCGCGAGCGCCCGGCAAACTGCGGTTCATCTCCAAGGTGACACTCGGCCGCATTACCGACGGCCTCAGCCATACGGCCTGGGTGGGTGAGCGGCACGTCAACCCCAACCGCCTGATGCAGTCGGGCTTCGACTCGCCGGCCCCGCCGGGCGTGGGCTCAGGCAACTGGGTTTCGGGGCGAATCATCGGCGCGGGGCTGGCTGCATCGCCGCATGATCCCGAGATCGTCTCGATCGGCCTTACCCAATGGGCCGACGGCAGCTCCTCCGTCGAAGTCGACAACAGCAATCCCAAGAACTACCTGTTTGGCAGTTGGCATCCCGGCATTTGCCAGTTCGTCTTTGGCGATAACCACGTAGTGGCCATCAAGAACTTCACCGATCCCACCGTGTTGCGACGGGTAGGCGAACGGGCCGATGGCCAGTCCTATACGCTGCCGTAGCGGGAGCGGCGATTGGTCGGCGGCGATCGCCCACACGTCGCCGCCGATGTGCGCTGCGGCCCCTTTTACCCCCCCTGAATCCCCCCGGGCCCGACTTTTCAGGCGCGCTGTCGGGCGGGGCAGACTGCCGCCCACACTTCACACAATTGTGCGAATTTCCAGGCAAGTGCAGGCTTTTCGCCCCCCGCTTGCGTGACTCGGCACGCGCAGCCCCCCACCATTTTCGGGTTGACTTAGGAATCTCCCCGAATCACTCTAGCCCACCACCACCCCCAGTTGGTGCGTCTCGCACTACCCACCGGCTGGGGCCCCGCCAACCTGGCAACGGCGAAGCCACGCGTCGCGCTGTTGCCGTTCTTATGCACTCCCTGCTCAGCCTTCCTACCGAGCATCCTCTGTCATGTAAGCCGCCCCCCCACCAAGCCCGAGGTGACGCCCGACAAACGCATCGAAATATGATCACCTTTTGAAGCATCCAACGGATTGCTCCAGGGTGCCCCAGCGGTCGAAGCCCCCAGCGAATGTGTGCCGACCGCCCCCCAACACCAGGAGGTTCCAACTACGCATCATCCCGCCGCGTCGATCCGCGGCGTTCAGCAATCAGGAACGGAGGGCAGAGGTTTATCAGGCTACGCCCCCGGGGATGGGTACCGCATTTCGGCCCCCGCCCCACGTGCCACAGATCAAACAGCGATCGTTTTCTTCTCCCTGGACACGCCCGCCATGTACGCCCGAAATCGATCCGGTTTTACCCTCGTCGAATTGTTGGTGGTGATTGCCATCATTGGCATTTTGATCGCCATGCTTCTCCCGGCCATTCAGGCCGCCCGTGAATCGGCCCGCCGGGCCAACTGCGCCAGCAACCTCAAACAGCTCGGCATGGCCATGCTGCTGTACGCGGACCGCAATGAAGAGCAGCTTCCGCCCTCGCACATGGGCCATGCGAATCCGGCGTGGGGCGATCACAACTGGACCGCATTCCTCTGGCCGGTAATGGAAAATGCCCACGCCTTCCAGGGCTTGGACATGACCAAGCGGTATTGGGACAGCACGCCCAATGAAAACGGCCGTTCCAACTTGGATCTGCATACGACGTCGTCGCCTGTCTATTCGTGTCCCACGCGCGGCGTGCGGATCTTCAGCCGCATCATGCCCGGCGGTGAACGGCTGTGCCAGGCGATGGACTATGCGGCCGTGGGGGTGACGTACCATCCCGGCGGCAACTATCCGGCCAACGGCGGCCAACACTTCAGTTCTATCGGCGGTTCGGCGGATCACCTGGGCGGCTCGATCCTGGGGCCCAACAAAGTCATCAATGACCCCCGTGCCCCCGGCAAGTTGCGGTTCATCTCCAGAGTAACCATCGGCCGGATTACCGATGGCCTGACCTACACCGCCTGGATCGGCGAGCGGCACGTGAACCCCAAGAACGTGATGAAGTCGGGCTTCGATTCGCCGTGCCCACCGGGCGTAGGCACAGGCAATTGGACCGCCGGCAGGATTATCGGGGCGGGCCTGGCCACCTCGCCGGACAATCCGGAGATCATCTCCACCGGCACCACAACGTATGCCGACGGCAGTTCGACCACCGAGGTCAACAACGCCGACCCCAAGAACTACCTGTTCGGGAGTTGGCACCCGGGCATCTGCCAGTTCGTCTTTGGCGATAACCGCGTCGTGCCCATCAAGAACCACACCGACCCCATGGTTCTCCGCTACGTGGGCGGACGGGCCGACGGCCAGTCTTACGCGTTGCCTTAGGTTTCTTCGTTCGTGCGATCGCCTTCGTAATCCCCTTCATGACAGGCATGTTATGCACGCTGCCAGACGCTCCGGTTTTACCCTCGTCGAGTTGCTGGTGGTCATCGCCATCATCGGCATCTTGATCGCCATACTGCTCCCGGCCATCCAGGCCGCCCGTGAATCGGCCCGCCGGGCCAACTGCGCCAGCAACCTCAAGCAGCTCGGCTTGGCCGTGCTGCTGTATGCGGACCGCAATGAAGATCAGCTCCCGCCCTCGCACATGGGCACCTCCAATCCGCAGTGGAGCGATCATAACTGGGCGGCCTTCCTGTGGCCGGTGATGGAGAACGCCCACGCTTTCCAGGGCTTGGACATGACCAAGCGGTACTGGGACACCACGCCCAATGGCAACGGGAGTACCAATTTCAAGATTCACACCACGTCGTCGCCCATCTATTCCTGCCCCACCCGCGGCGTGCGCATCTATGAGCGCACTCTGCCCACCGGTACCGCAATGTGCCAGGTAATGGACTACGCCGCCGTGGGCATTACCTACCACCCCGGCGGCAGCTACCCGACCGGCGGCACCCTGCATTTCAGCTCCATCGGCGGCAGTGCGGATCACCTGGGCGGCTCCATCCTGGGCCCCAACAAGGTGATCAATGATCCGCGTGCCCCCGGCAAGTTGCGGTTCATCTCCAGGGTAACCATCGGCCGGATTACCGATGGCCTGACCTACACCGCCTGGATTGGCGAACGGCACGTGAACCCGAAAAACGTGATGAAGTCGGGCTTCGACTCTCCCTCCCCGCCGGGTGTAAGCGCAGGCAATTGGACCGCCGGCAAGATCATCGGGGCAGGGCTGGCCGCTTCGCCGGAAGATCCGGAGATCATCTCCACCGGCACCACGACGTGGGCCGACGGCACCGTCTCCACCGAAGTCAACAACGCCGACCCCAAGAACTATGTCTTTGGGAGCTGGCACCCAGGCATCTGCCAGTTCGTCTTTGGCGATAACCGCGTCGTGCCCATCAAGAACCACACCGATCCCACGGTCCTGCGGTACGTGGGCGGGCGGGCCGACGGCCAGTCCTACGCCTTGCCCTAGTCTGCATCGTTCGTGCGAACGCCTTATCAACGATCTTTCTCGAAAGGCCAGTCATGCACAGACGTCCTGGCTTTACGCTCGTCGAGTTATTGGTGGTCATCGCCATCATCGGCATCTTGATCGCCATGCTTCTCCCGGCCATTCAGGCCGCCCGCGAATCGGCCCGCCGGGCCAATTGCGCCAACAACCTCAAGCAGCTTGGCATGGCCATGCTGCTGTACGCGGACCGCAATGAAGAGCAGCTTCCGCCCTCGCACATGGGCCATGCGAATCCGGCGTGGGGCGATCACAACTGGACCGCATTCCTCTGGCCGGTGATGGAAAATGCCCACGGCTTCCAGGGCTTGGACATGACCAAGCGTGCTTGGGACACGACGCCCAATGAAAACGGTCGTTCCAACCTGGAAATCCATACCACTGTTTCGCCGATCTATGCGTGCCCTACGCGAGGCGTGCGCCAATACGCGCGTGTCTTCCCCAGCGGTGAACGGCTCTGCCAGGCGATAGACTATGCGGCGGTAGGCGTGACCTACCATCCCGGCGGCAACTATCCGGCCAACGGCGGGCAACATTTCAGTTCCATCGGCGGCAGTGCGGATCACCTGGGCGGCTCGATCCTGGGTCCCAACAAAGTGATCAATGATCCCCGTGCCCCCGGCAAGTTACGGTTCATCTCCAGAGTAACCATCGGCCGGATTACCGATGGCCTGACCTACACCGCCTGGATTGGCGAGCGGCACGTGAATCCCAAGAACGTGATGAAGCCCGGCTTCGATTCCCCCGCTCCGCCGGGGCTAGGATCAGGCAATTGGACCGCGGGCAGGATCATCGGGGCGGGTCTGGCGACCGGGCCGGACAATCCGGAGATCATTTCCACCAGCACCACGACGTATGCCGATGGCAGCTCGTCCGTCCAGGTGAACATCTCCGACCCCAAGAACTATGTCTTTGGGAGCTGGCACCCAGGCATCTGCCAGTTCGTCTTCGGCGATAACCGCGTCGTGCCCATCAAGAACCACACCGATCCCATGGTCCTGAGGTACGTGGGCGGTCGGGCCGACGGCCAGCCTTACACGTTGCCGTAGCAGCTACGCACTCGCGGGTTCATCGGCCGGTTCTTCCTCCGGCACCTGGGGCATTTCGCCTGCGTGCCGGGGGAAAAGCAGCACAAACACCACCAGGCACGCAAAGGCCAGCACGGCGCTGGCCGTCCAGGTGCCGGCCCAATCCTGGCGGCGATCCTGGCCGATGACGACACTCCACCCGGCTTGCGACTGGATGCCCAACCGCGCCCGGACCGAATCGGCGGGCGGACCTTCCTGGTCGTAAACGGCGGTCCACCCGGCTGTGCCTGCGGCCATGCCAAGCTGCGTCTGGTTGGGTGCCTCGAAGGCGTTGCCTACCCAGCCGGCAACCAGGCCGCCCAGCAGAAAGCCGATGCCGACCACGAACGTGCCGAAGAAGTTCTGCATGCTCGCCCGAATGTCGTCGGTGGCCGTACGGTCGACGAACATGTAGCCGGCCGCCAGGAAGCAGGCAAAGCAGAAGCCGTGCATGGCTTGCCCCAGGGCGATCAGCGTCATGCTCAGGGCAAAGTCGCCGTTGATCGTGGCGGCGCCAGCTAGCAGTAGCGACCGGGCGATGTACGCGCAAATGCCCAGGGTCATCGTCCATTTGAACCCCAGCCGGGCGATCAACAGCGCCAGAATGGCCATCACGCCCACCTCGGCCACCTGGCCGATGGAGGCGATGCGGCCTTCCCAGCCGGCCTCGCCACCGCGATACAGCATCGCCTTGAGGTAAGGGCTATTGAGCACAAAGAAAAACTTGTGCACCACGGCCACGCCCAGCGCCACCAGCATCAGCACCAGCATGGCGCGGCTGCGAAGCAGTTCCAGAATTTGCGTCAGGGCCAGCTTGCTTGTGCCTCGCCGCGGCGGCGTATCAGGCAGCGTGAAGCAGTACGCCCCCATCACCGCCCCGGCCCCTGCGGCGAACAGCAGCGTGACGCCGCGGGCGTTGTTCAACAGGGCCGTCTGACTGCTGGAGAGAAAGAAGTACTCAACGATCCAGGCCGGCAGCACAAAGCCGATGGTGCCCCACAACCGGACCAGGGGAAATTCGCGGCGGGAATCCTTCAGATGATGAAAGGCCAGGGCGTTGGTCAGCATCATGCTCGGCGCGTACAAGATGGCGTAGCCCACGCCCAGCAGCACCACGAGCCCGAAGCCTCGCCCTGCCGACGCGCCGAAGTACTGAATGCTGGCATACAGCATGAACATCAGCACGGCGGCGGCCAGGTGCGACACCGCCAGCACACGCTGGGTGGCGAAGCGGCGGTCGGCCAGTTGCCCCAGCACCATGGCCGAGAACAGCGGCCCGACGGCCAGCCCCATGCCAAACAGCCCGATCTGCTCCTTGTTCAGCCCCATCGATTCTTCGAGGTAGACCGAGATCACCGGCAAGTAGCAGCCCTGCGCGAAGTACTGCAGAAACATCATCACGTACAGCCGCAGTTTGATGCTGCGGGGTGTGGCTGCCGCTTGGAGCATGGGACGCATGTGGGGCTGAAAGACCAGAATGAGCCGCCCTGAGAGCGACAAGAAGAGCAGCGAGCCGCCGATTATAGCGGCCCCAATCGGGGAGTGGGCGGTTTTCGCGGGCGAGGCGGCTGCCCCCTGCCGGGCGAACTTGCACGCCCCCAGCGGTGTCTAGCCCTGCAACGGCAAATTCTGCGGCCTGGAGCAACTCGGCAAGTGAAGGCCAAACGGGCCTCAATGCCAACCTTCGCCAGCCTGCCAGGAAATGCCCGCTACTCCCCAAGCCGGGGCTGGAACAATGGCGTTTTCCGGTACAATCTAAATGGGGGGTGGTTGGTCGCCGATCGTTTGGGGCCGAAGTTGCATCCACGTCGCGCGATGGCCCAGGCCGTCTCGGCAAGGGTGTGGCACGCCTCGCAGGCGGCCTCAGCCAGTAGTGCCCCCCCACCACGGCCGGCGGCCTCGCCCGCTAGAGATACCACCGCCCCGCCAACCGGCCGCTACCTGCCCCGGCTACCATCACTGCGCCAATACCCTTCAAAGGTTTCACGTGTCCAGTACAGTCGCCATCGACGAAATTTTGGAAGAGTTCGAGTTCCTCGGCGATTGGGAGGAGCAGTGCCGGTACTTGATCGAGCTGGGTGAGTCGCTGCCCGACCTGGATCCCAGTGAAAAGATCGAGGAGAACCGGGTTCACGGCTGCATGTCGCGGGTGTGGTTCATCCCATCGCTGCAAGAGGAGCAAGGGCAGAAGCGGATCTACATCCGCGCCAAGAGCGATGCCCGCATCGTCGATGGTTTGATCTGCGTGCTGCTATCGCTGTGCAACGGCCGCACGCCCGAGGAGATCCTGGCGACCGACTTCCGCGGCGTGTTTCAGCAGCTTGGTCTGGAAACGCACCTGGTACCGCAGCGCCGCAACGGCCTGTTCTCGATGCTCGGCCGGATCCTCTCGATCGCCGAGCATGCCCGCGACGGCGACCTGGCCACGGCCGCCAGCCAGGAAACCGCCGACGAGCTGGCCCACGATGCCACCAGCCCTCGCGTGCAAGACGGTACTCCGTCGCTGCCCGTTTCCGGCGACAACACCACGGCGCGTCACCGGCCGCTGGATGTTCAGGCGGTGCGGCGCGATTTTCCGATCCTCAATGAGACGCTGCCCTCGGGACAGCCCATCATCTTCCTGGATACGGCGGCCTCGGCGCAGAAGCCTCAGGTGGTGATCGACCGCGAGGCCGAGGTCTACCAGCACTACTACGCCAACGCCTATCGCGGCGTGTACCAGTTTGGCGATCGCGTGAGCCGTGAACTGGAGCTCAGCCGCGAGAAGATCCAGCGGTTCATCGGCGCCGAGCACACCGAGGAGATCATCTTTACCTCGGGCACCACCATGTCGATCAACCTGGTGGCGCACGCCTGGGGGCGCAAGTTCCTCCGCGAAGGCGACGAGATCCTGCTCACCGAGATGGAGCACCATGCCAACCTGGTGCCCTGGCAGATCGTGGCCCGCGAAACCGGCGCCGTGCTGAAGTTCATCCCGCTGGCGGCCGACGGGCAGTTGGACCTGTCGCGGCTGGACGAAGTGGTCAGCCCACGCACGCGGATCGCCGCCATCACGGCCATGTCGAACGTGCTGGGCACGGTACCGCCGCTGGCGGAGATTCGCCGCAAGGTGAAGGAAGTGGGCGCGTTGCTGTTGGTCGACGGCGCCCAAAGCGTGCCTCACCTGCCGACCAACGTGATGGCCCAGGGAATCGACTTCCTGGCATTCTCGGGTCACAAGCTGTACGGCCCCAGCGGCGTAGGCGTGCTCTACGGGCGGCGCGAACTGCTGGATGCCATGGATCCGTTCCTGGCCGGCGGCCACATGGTCGCCCGGGTGTTCCGCGATCACGCCGAGTATGCCCCGCTGCCGGCCAAGTTCGAGGCCGGCACGCTGCCCATCGCCCAGGCGATCGCCCTGGGCACGGCCGTGGATTACATCTCAAACCTTGGCCTGTGCGCGATCCACGAGTATGAGCAGCACCTGCTGCGGTACGCCCAGCAGCGGGTGGCCGAAGTGCCGGGCCTGCGCATCCTGGGGCCCTCGCCCGAGCACAAAGGCGCGATCATCAGCTTTGTGATGGAAGGCGCCGCGGCGCAGGACATCGCCCAACTGTTGGACCTGCGTGGCCTGTGCGTGCGGCACGGCCACCACTGCACGATGCCGCTGCACGACCAGCTCTGCATCCCGGCCAGCGTGCGAGCCAGCTTCGGCATCTACAATACCCGCGAGGATGCCGACGCGCTGGTTGAAGGCCTGCACTTTGTGCGGAAGCAATTGCGGCTGTAGCGAAGCGCCCTCAGTACTCGCTCAGCCGCCAATCTAATACTGCCAACGCGACAACCTCGGCTTCGTCTGTCGAATCGCCTGGCAAACACCTGATTGAGTTGCTGGCCAGACACGGTTAGGCTTTGGTGCAATTCCCCCTACACGGTACGTCTACGGACGTAAGGCCAATGACCGCTCTCACTGGACCGCAACCGCTTCCTGATTATGAGCGTCCACCGCTCGTGGAGACGGTTCTTGGGCTGCAATTTGATCGTGTCCCAGGTCTGAGTACCGCTCATATCGCGGCCTTCTGGACCACGCTCGATTCCGAACAATGGCCCACAGTTGTTGATGCCAATCTGTTAGCGGCCCAAGTTGAGCGATTTGACGAATCAAGCAAGTGGGCCCAAGCGGTTCAACTTCGCGCGTTGCAGCAACATCCCGGCTGCCGCGTCCAGATGAAGAACAGGGACGGCGACCGCATGATCCAAGTGCAGAACGGCCGGTTTCATGTCAACTGGCTGGGCGCAGGCGGCGGGGCATATCCGCGCTATGAAAGCGTACGCAGCGAGTTCGCGGATCTCTGGACCCGCTTCTTCCAGTTCGTGTCGGCACGTTGTTCGATTAAGCTGCGTCCCAATCAATGGGAAGTCACCTACGTTAACCATATCCCCAAGGGCACCGTTTGGACCTCTCCGGTCGATTGGTCTTTCTTCCGACCGCTCGGCGGAGTACCGAATATCGAGGGGATTGTTGAGGGAGAAAGCTTTGACGGGGAATGGCATTTCGTCATCCCACCACAACGAGGCCGGCTTCACGTTGCCTGGCAACACGGACGTGAAGAAGCGGAGGAACACGAGTCTCCGAATGAATTCATACGCCTCACGCTCACTGCGCGCGGCCCGACCGACCCCCAAGACGACTCAACGGCTGCCGTCCTGAGCGGCTTGGATCTTGGCCGTGAAACGATTGTCCGATCCTTCCGTGCTTTGATGAGCGATGCGGCCAACCAGTATTGGGGGATCAAGAATGCCTGAAATCATAAACCAGCGATCGCTGATATCGCCCCCCGTTGAAACAGCAGTAGAAACGCGTGCTGACCGCGACCTCCCCGTGACCAGTGACACCAAGAGTCAATGGCGCGCGGATTGGCAAAAGCTGATCGACCAATACCTGACCACGTGGCTACGTGATCCAGAAATCATCGCGGATGAAGGCGTCGATCCCCCTAGTACCACAATTCTGCGTCTGGCAATCGATTACGCCGAACGGTTTCGCGACGAGGGCTTTCCTCCCCCGGGGAAGATCGTCCCAGACGCCGACGGCGGCATCGTATTCGAACGCCGTCATAACGGAACGCGAGAGATATTCCATTTTTGGGATGACGGCGCCATTGAATATGCGCTGTTCTCGGGCGGCAGGCTGATACAACGCTTCGAACTTTGATCCATAGCGATGGGGCAGTCGCGTGGAAGCCGGATACGAACCAATCGCCGATGATGAGATCATTTATCGGCGGATACCTGTCTCCACAGGCTGGTACGATCCGGACTCCCAGGAGTTGGCACCCGAAGCGTTCGGCCCGCGCAAGGATGACATTTCTGGAATCTCGGTTTCGCGGGCGAAGTACAAGACGATCGAGCAAGCTGCGCAGGGACGGCCTGGAAAGTCATATTACGTTGCCATCTTGCTGGCCGGTGATATACGTCGCGCCGGCATGAACATTGAACCCAGACCAGAACTGCCCGGCGGCATTGACCCTTCGCACGCAGAAATCATCGACCTCAATGCTGCCAATCGCAAAGATGACACAACGCTGGCACGGCAACACCGACTAGTCGAACTGTGCCTTGAAGTGAAAGGCCCGTATCACACTGCTGACGCGTAAGGCACCCGCTATTTCGGCGGTCTCTCCACTCCCTAGCACGCGACTCGCAGACCGATCAACCGTTCACCATACGTTTTGCGAGCGTCCCCTCCCACCGGGTGTGGCGGCGTTTGCTTGTGCGCTGGGGGGCGCCCAATTAGGCTGAATGGACGGTGGGCAGCATTTCACCCAAGCAGTCCGGTACCGCCACGGGGTACGGAAGGGGAGGCATCCATGCGACAGCTACTGACCAGCCTGGTCCTGACGGCCTTCTTGGCCGACCTGGTCGCGGCGCAGGCCCCCAAGCCCGAACAGTCGCCGGCGACACCGACCGCAGCTTCCCCCGCTGAGCAGAACACCGCGCCGGAGAACCCCGCGCCCGAGAAGGCTACAACGGACCAGGCCGCGAAGCCCGACAAGCCCGAGGTACTCGTCCAGCCCACCCCGGAGCTGCTTTCTGAGTTCCGCAATGCGCGGCGAGGACTGGTGCAGAGAATCATCTCCAAGCAGGCCCATCAGCAGATCGAGGCCCTGCAAGAACTGCAAGGCTACCCGTTCCCCGAGGCGGCCAAACTGGCCCTGGGCCGGCTACGTGACTCCAATCCCGAAGTGTTGAAAGCGGCCTTTGAAACGCTGCTTTCCTATCGCAATCAGCCGGAAATCGTGCCACTGCTGATGCAAACGCTCCGCAAGGAGAGCGTCAACCAGATCGACGCAGGCTACCTGTCGCTGCTTACGGTGCTGGCCGCCAGCGACCTGCCGCAGGTGAAGGAGCAGTTGATCCTGCTGCTGGACATGACGCTGGGCACCAATCCCCGGCGGTGGCAGCGGCTTACCGTCTCCATGGACGAACTCATCCAGTGCGCCGGCCAGGAAGCCCTCAAGGCCCTGCGCGTGCTGCGTGAAACCCTGCCGTTCCAGAAGGATTTTGGTTTTCGCCGGGCGGTGGTGCAGGCCACCATCAGCCTGCGCACCAACGACTCGGTGAGTCAGTTGATCCAGTGGATGGATTTTCTGGAAGGCGAGATCCGCGGCGACGTGATGCGTTACCTGTCGTCGCTGGCAGGGCACTTTGTCGGCCCCGACTCCAAGGACTGGGCAGCCTGGTGGCAGAAAGTCCAAGCCGACTTTGAGTTCCCCAACATTCCTCCGTCGGCGATCATCGCCACCGTGGAAGGCCAGACTCTGGTCGAAAGCGACTATGTCCGCTGGGGAAAAACGCAGTTCTATGGGCTGCCCGTTTACGCCCGGAAGGTGGTCTTCGTGCTCGATGCCTCCAGCAGCATGCTGCAAGGCACGCGGATGAACGACGCCAAGACCCAGCTCATCACGTCAATCAACGAGCTGGACGAGAACTACCACTTCAACATCATCGTTTACAACCAGACTGTGGGCGCCTGGCAGCGGCAATTGATCCAGGCGACCGAATCGGCCCGCAAGAACGCGGCGCGGTACATCGCGTCGATCCAGCCCCAGGCCGCGACCGCCACGTACGACGCGCTGGAAGCTGCCTTCTCGCACCCGGAGCTGGAAGCCATCTACCTGGTGACCGACGGCGTGCCGACCACCGGCAAGGTGATCCACCTGGAAGCGATCATCAAGGCCGTGAGCGAGCAGAACCAGACACGCCGCGTGACGCTGTACGTGATCGGCATCCAGCCGGAGGGGCCGTTTGAGGAGTTTCTGAAGGCCCTGGCCGAGAAGAACTTCGGCACCTACCGCCGGGTGCAGTAAGCGGTTGTGGCAGCCGCACGTCAGCTACTTAGCCGGCTCTTGCGCCCACCGCTGCGGCCGCCCCCCCTCGCTGTAGGGAAAGGCTCTTTCGCCCCAAAATGCTTGCACACCACCACCCGCGAGGGGTGCACAGGTGGGCAGATCGGCCCAGGTGTCCTGCCCCGTCCTGGCCGACAGCCCGCCGGTAGTCTGCCCCTGCCGGCGGGCACATCTTTCCTCGCTTGCCTGCGGCCTTGCGCATCTTGCGCAGCCTCTGCTCTGAGGGCTCCATCGCATCCTTGTGGCGGCCAGCCGCTCATCGGATGTTTGCCGGACGTGGCGTTCGCGCCGCGGACCGATCGCGGCAGCGCAAAAAAACAGCCGGCTTGCAGCAACATGGCCGCAAGCCGGCAAGGACGGACAAAGCGCTCGGGGCGGCTGAGGTTACACGCTGCGGTGCGTCCCAAGCCGCGGCAGTTTCAGTAGGGGTGGAGCAGGGCGGATCGCCCCGCTGCACGTTACGGCAGCGGAACCGTCTTGAGGTTCAACTGGCCGTTCTCGTTCTGGATGATGACGACCGCGTAGCTGTCGTTCAGCTTGTCGAGCTGAACCACGCCCTGCAGGGCTTCGATCGTCTCGTAGGGCTGGCCGGCGGTGCCGCCGCCGCGAACCGGCTCGGTGAGGCCTTCGCCGCGCTCGATGTTGTCGGTGCTGATCTTCATCACACCGCGGCTGCTGTTGGCCATCAGCAGGTAGTGCTTGCCGCCCTGCTCGTACACGATCATGTCGAGCGGCCGGTTGCGGTTACCCAGTTCGGCCACGGTGGTGCCGCGGACCTTCTTGCCCGGCTCCAGCTCCTTGAGCGGGAACTTCACCAGCGGGGTGCAGGTGAAGCCGGCCAGCAGGTTGGGCTCGCCGCCGATGTTGAAGGCCACGAAGGTGCGGGCCGGGGCATAGTCCTCAACGCGGCCGTGGGCAGCATGGAAAATCTCGATGCTGGTGCCGGTATCGACCGAGCTGAACGGGAACGGGATCGAACGCACGTTGGCCGGCGACTGATCCTTGGTCAAGCCCGACACGATCACCTGGCCGTCGACAAACGCCAGGTCGGTGATCGATTCGCCGCGGTTATTGCGGGCACGGCGGCCGTCATTCACCACCTTGTCCTCGGGGGCATTGGGCAGCTCGGCCTTGGAGAAGGCCACCTTGTCCAGCGACAGCCGGCTGAGCTTGCCGGTGGTGTCAATCCGCACCAGGGCGGGCTTACCGGCGGCCGTTACCGACAGGTACACGTTGCCGCTTTCGGGATTCACGGCCAGGTCGTTCACCGTGACCGACTGCACGCTGGCCGAAAGCAGGTCGGCCAGCTTCTGCTGCAGGTCCGACACGTTGATCTGAGCCTTCGAGGGATCGCTGGCCTTGTCGCCGGTGGCAATGGCGAACACGGCGGCGCCCTGCGGATCGCCCACCAAGAGCACGCCCTGCGGGGCGAAGGCGAGCGGGCCAGCCGACTTCAGGTCAGGCGTGCCTTGCTTCAGCCCCAGGGGCTCATCGGCGGCCTGGGCGGTGGCGGTCAGCACGAGTGCTGCGACGGCTAGCGCCAGTTGGAATTTTCTCATGGGTTTCTCCTTGAGTGCCTGGAATGCCAAACTCAACGACGATCGCGGCGCGGTGCCCGTAAGGAAAAGAGGCCGGCGCGCACTGCATCTGGGCCGCGCATCGCGTGGCGCCGCGGCGACAGATGGCTTCCCCCCACCGGGCTGCCATTATCCGCGCCCCTATTGGCGCTTCAAGCAATTGCCCGGCGGAATGGTGAAAGTTCCCAGCCGCAGCAGCTAGCACGCCTGGCAGGCCCCACGTGCCGCGTAGCCGCCGTTTCCGCCGCGAGAAGCCGCTGCAGCGCATGCCAAGTAAAACCGCTGTCCCGCCCGGCCGGGGGCAGCGGCGACAGCCCCAACCGGCTTAGCCGCCCTGATTTGCGCTCGTGGGGCTTTCAGGCCCGCTTGGACGTTTTCTTGACCGTCTTCTTGGCAGCCTTAGCCACTTTTTTCTTAGCGCCCTTTGTGGCTCCTTTCTTCCTGGCTACCTTGCTGACGGCAGTTGATGGCCGATCACACTCGCAATACTCGCTGTTGCACTCTCCCAAGAATGGACGCGCGGGATTCAGCGAGATCGTCGCGCTGGGAAACTTGGCCCACACCTTCAGGTAGTTGACCTGCGTGCCAGCGCCGTTGCATTTGGCACCGGGCACTTCCTGATCGCCCGTGAACGCAAAGTACCCATCGTTCAGCACCTGGCCGTGGTGGCACATCGGCGCGTCGGGCTCGAGCATATCGGGCAACCCGTCAGCCGATTGCGAAATGGCCGCCCACACCGATTGCAGTTGTTCATCGCCCAAGACAGCCCTGCCAACCACGCAGATCTTGCCTGAGCCTGTCTTATTCTTCCCGCTCGTCCGCACATAGTTTGCGTAGTTGGGCAGCCCCGGCGTGAAGATGTTGATCCCCCCTGACGATGCTTGGCCTTTCTTTGCCATCGCACACCACTCCTAGCAACTGGCACCTATCAATAGAAATAGAAAAGGTCCGATCGGCTGCGGGCGCGCACGCCGATCCGACCGCCCACATGCAAAAGAGGCGGGCTCGTAAGACACATCTCAGAAAGTTGCGCAGAACCTGGAACGCACCACATCCGTGCTGTGCCGCTGGAGCAATGCCCTCTCGTCGGTCGCACAGGCGGCAACGGTCGCTACGGAGCCGCCGTCAGGGCGGAATGGCCACCGGGGCATGAAACTGGATGCGGGCGTTGCGAAAGATCCCTTCGGAGTTGAACAGGTATGCGCCAAATCCGCCGCAGTAATCCTGCTCGCTGAAGCGCGCGTTGACTTCGTGGTGGCACAGATCGCGTGCCACCTCTGCATTGCCGCCCCAGCGCACGGCATTGAGCCCCTTGGCCCCCACGGTCAGTTCCAACTGCTGCGCCCGAGGCCCCGGACTGGGCAACCATACGCTGCGTAGATCGATCGCGTTGAAGATGGCGTCGCCATTGGGCAGCAAGCGAATCGTCCACTGGGTGCGAATCATCTCCAGCGGAAACTCGCCCAGCTTCGGCCCGATGATCCGCTCCTGGAGATACAACGCCTGCACCTTCCATTGGCGCTCGCCGCGTGGGCCGGGTTCCTCCAGCGGCTGCAACCCAAAGAACACCCCGACGCCGGCCGGCCATCTATTCTGAAAGATGTCCATTTGCAGCGTGTACCCGACGCGCGGTGCTGAACCAAATACCAACAAACCGGCATCCGGGTTGGTCGCCGTGACCTGTTTCAAGCCGGGGTCGAACGAAACGCGGGCGAGTGGATTATTGCCCCAGAATAATGTCTGCGGCTGGACGTTGAGCAGCGGATAAACGACGTCGGGCCGCAAGTCGTCCGCGGTCAGTTCCTCAAAGTACGGTTCGCGCGGAGGAAGCTGCGTCTGCGGAGAAAGCTCCGCGGATGCGGCCGCCGGCCACCGTTGCCCCGGCTGGTGCGCCGGCTCCGGCCGCGCGGGTTCATCATTGGCCCGCCACCACGCCACCGCCGCTATGGCTACGGCGGCTCCCAACGTCATCGCCGCGAGCGCGCGGGTCCAACGTGTCCATCGCCACGGTGTCTTATCGACGGAAAGCGAACGCGCCTGATCCGTGCTGACCGCCTGATCGGTGCTGCCGGTTACGCCCACGGCGGGCGTTTCGCGGGTGATCGCGTCTTGGGCCTCGCGACGTTGGCGATGCTCGCAAACGCGATGAACCAGCGTTGGGAGCTCTTCATCGTCTGCCAGTGGCTCCACACGTCGGGCAACTTCTGCGGCCGTCGGGCGCTGCGACGGCTCCTTGGCCGTCATCGCCGCAAGCAGCGCGAGCAGTTCCGCCGGCACATCGTCGCGAAGGTCCGTCAGCGGCGGCAGAGGCTCCTCCGCATGGGCGAATAACTTGCGGGCCAGCGAATCGTACTGGGGGCCGTGAAACGGCGCATGCCCCGCGAGCAGGTAATACAGTGTGCAGCCCAGGCTGTAGATGTCGCTTTCCGGACCGACCTCGCGTTCACCGCGTGCCTGCTCGGGCGACATGTAATCGACCGTTCCCAGCACCTCGCCCGACAGGGTAATCCCATACTGTGTCGGCGCGGTCGCAAGTCGCGCCAGGCCCAGGTCGGCCACGCGGACTATGCCCCGGCCGTCGACCAGCAGATTCGAGGGCTTGATGTCGCGGTGGATGCAGCTATGGGAATGAACGTACTGTAGCCCCTGTGCCGCCTGGTGGATGCAGGCACAAGCGGCCGCCACCGAGAGCGGCCCCACCGTCCGCACGGCCGCCTGCAGATCGCAGCCGTCGATGTACTCCATCACCAGGTAATACAAGTCGCCGTCGCAGCCGGCGTCGTAAGCCTGCACGATGTGCGGGTGATGCAGTTGGCCGATCGCTTCCATCTCGCGTTCGAAACGCCGCAAGCGTCCGGAACCGGCCTGGGCGGCATCCAAGAGCAGCTTGATCGCCACGCGTCGTTTGAGATGCAGATGGACGCCTTCGTAGACCACGCCCATGCCGCCGCGTCCCAACCGGCGAATCAGCCGGTAATGCGATACCTGCGGAGGGATGTTTGCCGCCGATGCATGGGGGCCAGCCAGAGCTTCGGACGGCACAGAGTTGGGACGGGATGCCGAATCGGCCATGATTGCCCCTGGACTCGATCGCGCGTCGTGCCAACGGCCGATTATAGCCCACCCCAGCGAGGGAGAGCCAGCAGATTCGTCGGCCCGCCCGCGAGCTTTAGGCCGCGGCTATACGCGCAGTTAGGGCGGGCATATGATGGACCAAAGGAGAAGTCCGCCGCGCCGAGGGGGCAGTTTGCTCGCCGAGGCCCATCCACGCGGCGGATGTTTCGTCAACCGCTGCCTGCGGCGGGGGAGAAGTCCTAACAGCGATGTCCGATCCTGCGCGGCCCGCCATCGACCCGGCCACCGACGCCGATCTGACCGGCCGTCAGATTGGCGATTTTCAACTGCTGCGGCGTTTGGGCCGGGGCGGCATGGCCGAGGTCTACCTGGCCGAGCAGCTTTCGCTCAAACGGCAGGTCGCCTTCAAGGTTCTCCGCAGCAGCCTCGCCACCGACGAAACGTACATCAAACGCTTCCACGTCGAAGCCCAGGCTGCCGCCGCCCTGGTTCACTCGGCCATCGTCCAGATTTACGACGTGGGCTGCGCCGACGGCGTTCACTACATCGCCCAAGAGTACGTGCAGGGGCAGAATCTGCGCGAATACCTGGTGCGGCATGGCCCGCCCGACGTCCGCACCGCCGTGCGCGTCATGCTGCGCGTGGCCGCCGCCCTGCAAAAGGCTTCGCAGCGGGGTATCGTCCACCGCGACATCAAGCCCGAGAACATCATGCTGGGCCGCGATGGCGAAGTGAAAGTCGCCGACTTTGGCCTGGCGCGAATCGCCCGCGAGCACGACGCCCTGAACCTCACGCAGGTCGGCGTGACGATGGGCACGCCGCTGTACATGAGCCCCGAGCAGGTGGAAGGCCGCCCGCTGGACCACCGCAGCGACATCTACTCGCTGGGTGTGACCTGTTATCACATGCTGGCCGGCGCCCCGCCGTTCCGCGGCGAAACGGCACTCAGCGTCGCCGTGCAGCATCTCAAGGCGCAACCGCAGCGGCTGGAAGCGATTCGGCCGGACCTGCCCTCGGGCTTGTGCCGTATCGTCCACAAGATGCTGGAGAAGGATCCAGCCCGCCGTTACAACTCGGCCCGCGAATTGATCCAGGACCTGCGGCGGCTGGGCATTCCGGCGATCGACGAACTGGAAGAAACCGGCGTGTGGGACGCCGAGGGCGGGGATGTTTCGAGCACGCGGGTGGAAGCCACGCAGCGGCTCGACACGCTGATGAAAACCCAGACGATGCTGGCGCAGCGCCGGCGGCCCGGCTTGCTGGCGCTGGCCCTGAGCACCGCCGCCGTGCTGGGCGCGGCCGTGGCCTTGGCCACGCGGCCCGAACCGCTGCTGCACGGACCACCGCCGGTGACGTCAAGCGTGGAACGGCAACCGACGGCCCGGGCCCAGTACATGCTGGCGAGCATCTTCCGCACCGAGCCGTACTGGATCGCCGTGGTGGAGTACTTCCCGCAGGAAGAAGCCTACGTCCGCAAGGCCAAGCAGGAACTGGCCCTGATCTATCTGCGGAACAACAACTACACAGCCGCGCGGCGGATCTTCGAAGAGTTCGCCAACCTGGAATCGGTGGAAGAAGACTTCCGGGCGTTTGGCCTGGCGGGCCTGATCGTGCTGGACTCGGTCGAACAGCGGCACGAAGTGGCCTTACGCCGCGCTACAGAACTGGCGCCACTGCGCGAGAAGCTGGATCCCCGGATGGGCGAACTGCTCTCGCACGCGATTCGCGCGAGCCTCCGCGCGCTCAATCGCGAGAACGACGAGCTTTGGCAGCAGTGGCAGAACGATCGCTTTGGGCAGCCGTCCGCCAGCATGTGATGCTGGCGGACGGCGCGCCTCACTGAGCGATTAACGGCCCCGCCGACCACCGGCACGGCCACCAGGAGCGCCCTGCGGCCGCTGTGGCCCCGAGCCGCGGTCAAACCGCTGGCCACCAGGCGAAGCACCGCCGGGACGCGCGCCACCGCTGCCCGGTCCGGGGTTCAAGCCACCGGCGCGTCCGGGTTGAGCGCCGCCGGGGCGCTGCATGCCGGGGCCACCTGCTCCGCCGGGCCGGTCGAAACCGCCGGCACCAGGGCCCTGCGGACCATTGCTGCGGCCAAAGCCTTGAAACGGCGACTCGCCGCGATGGAAGCGGCTGGCCTCGGTAGCTGCCTGGTTGGCGGCACGCAGGTGCGTGTCGCGATCCTCGCCCCGCGGCAAATCGCGGAACCGCGCATCGCCAGGCTGCTGGGCGGGCCGACCAAAGCCTTGGCCGAGCTGATCGCGACGGGGGGCATTGTCCGCACGGCGATCCTCACGGTCCTGGCGGTTCTCGCTGACCTGATCCTGGCGGTTCTGGCGATTCTGGGTCACCTGGTCTTCGCGATTCTGGCGATTCTCAGCGATCTGATCTTCGTTCTCTTGCCGTTCGTCGGCGCGGTTGTCGGCGTATTCCTGACGCTGCAGGTGGAGATTGCGCCAACTCTCGTACCACTGGTCCTGGCGATCGTTCCAGCGATCGTAGTGATACAGTTCGCGATACACGTTCGGCGTCCATAGCGAGGCGGTCACGGCAGCGGCCGCCGTACCCCAGCCGGCCGGATAATAACCGCCGGCGTAGTACGTGTTGTTCACCGTGGTGGGAGCCTGTTCGGTAGCGGCAGGCTGGTTGGCATTGGCGTTAGCGTTATCCGCAGTCGCCGCGTCCTGCCCGTCCTGGCCGGCTTCGGCTTGCTGTGCGGCGGTTTCTTCCTGCACGTGGGCACGCACCGCGTCGACGGCGGCCCAAACGTCGTTCAGTTGGCTCACGGCTGCCTTACCGAGCACCACCGTCCAATCCAACTGCGCGTCAAGCTGCTGGAGCAGATCGGGGTATTGCAGCAGGAACTTCACCGAGTCGGGCCAGGAGCTATCGGCCGGCTGCCCGGCTTTCACGCTTTGCGCGGCGGCGTGAATCGCCGCGGGCGATTGGGCCGCGGCCAGCACCTGCTCGATCACCGGGTCGGGGTACAAGGCGATGCCGGCCACCAGCGCCTGAAGCGCTTGCGACGAAAGCTCCGGATTGCCGCCAGGTTGCGCGCCTTGCCTGGCCTGGGCGCCGGCGGGAGGGATCTGACCGGGCTGAAGTTGCGGCAACTGGGCCCAAGCCTGAGCCGACCACCCCAACACCGCCGCTACCGTAGCGATCGGTACGATTCGCATCATTGACATGATTCCCCCCCCGGCATTGTGCGGACAGATTGGCCTTACCCCCAAAGAGTAGGCACCATAACCATACGTCATTCGCGACCTTCCGACCAAAAGTTCATGCATTTATTCGCCCGGCGCTAGCGTTCATTAGCACGTTAGCAAGCGGAAATCGGTAACGTCCCCAGCGCCAGCAGGAACGCGGCCCGTCGCGGCACAACCCGCACAACGTACCGCCAGCCACACGATCGGATTCCGGTCAAGAGTCGTGGCCCCCCGGCCTGCCCTTTGAGCACCAGGCCGGCAAACTGATACACTGGCCGGCGATTGGTTTTGTTCCGTCCTTACCGCGTGGTGCCCAGATGAAAGCCGCATACATCGAGCAGACCGGTCCCCCGGAAAACATCATCTACGGCGACTTGCCGGATCCGCAGCCCCAGGGAAAACAGGTGCTGGTCAAGGTAGCGGCGGTGGCCGTGAACCCGATCGATACCTACCTGCGGTCGGGCATGGTGAAGATGGAATTGCCGATGCCGTACATCATCGGCTGCGACGTGGCCGGCACGGTCGTCGCCGTCGGCCCCGAAGCCTCGCGTTTCAAGCCGGGCGATCGCGTGTGGGGCAGCAACCAAGGCCTTCTCGGCCGGCAAGGCACGTTTGCCGAGTACGCCGCCATCGACGAAGACTGGCTGTACCCCACGCCCGACGGCGTCGACGATCAACAGGCGGCAGCCATCGCCCTGGTGGGTATTACGGCCCACTTGGGACTCTTTCGCGACGGGAAACTTAAGCCGGGCGAAACGGTGTTCGTCAACGGCGGCTCGGGCGGCGTAGGCTCCACCGTGCTGCAAATGGCCAAGGCCGTGGGCGCCAAGGTGATCTGCTCAGCCGGCAGCCCCGAGAAGGTGCAAGCCTGCCTGGACTTAGGGGCCGATCGAGCCATCAACTACAAAGAAGAAAACCTGGCCGAGGCGATCCGCGCGGCCGCGCCCGAAGACGTCAATCTGTGGTGGGAAACGACGCGCGAGCCAAACTTCGACTTGGTGGTCGAAAGCCTGGCGCCGCGCGGCCGGATGATCCTGATGGCCGGCCGCGAAGCCCGGCCGCCATTCCCCGTGGGTCCCTTCTACGTGAAGGGCTGCAGCCTCCACGGCTTTGCCATGTTCAGCGCCAGCGCCGACGAGCAGCGGACCTGCGGCCAGGAGATCGGCAAGTGGCTGGCCGAAGGCAAGCTGCGTCCCCGCATCGGCAAGGTGCTGCCGCTCTCGCAGGCCGCCGAAGCACACCGGCTGCAAGAAGAAAACACGCTGCGGATGGCCAACACACTCTCGGGCAAGATCGTGCTGACGCCGTAACGGCCACATGGACCTTACGCAGTAACGATCGCAACAAGAAAAATGTGCGCGGCGGGTGAAAGATTGCCCGCCGCGCACGTTTGATTTTCTCAGTCGTAGTCGGTCGCTTGAACGCCTGGTTACTTCTTTTCCACCTGCCAGGCTTCCAGGCCATTCTTGCTGCTGATCAGCAGCACCGGCTTGTCGCCCAACGTGGTCGCACCGATGCCGTTGACGATCTCGCCGTAGTTGAAGCGGTCGAGCGTCTGGCCATCGGTCGCGATGAAGTGCACCGAACCGTCAGGACCGGCCACCACCCAGTGCGGCTGGTCGCCCACCAGCTTGCCCCAGGTGGCCTGTTCCAGCGACGGGTGCTGCGTGCCGCGGGGCATCGGGTAGACAAACTTCGCGTCGCCTTGCAGCGTGAAGCTGACGAAGGCTTCGCCGCCTTCGGGCGTGAACGCCATGCCGGCGTATTCCAGCCGCCCGCCAGGGGCCAGCGGAGCCGTGGTCAGGCTGCGGAACGCCTGCGGCAGCCGGATCTCGTCGCCGCGTTCGCCCTTGGCATTCAGCCGGGCGATCGTGCCCTGGGCGTGAGCGGCCAGGATGTCGCGGGCTTTGCCGTTCACCGGATCGGTCACGGCCACGCGGAACACGTCGCGGATGCTCCGCTCGGACCATTGCCGCTCGCCTTGCAGGTTCACGAGCTGCACGCCCACCACGTCGAAGTAGCTCACCACGATCTCAAGCTGGCCATCGCCATCGACGTCCGCAAGCAGGGCATCGAAGATGCCGGGGTGATCGGTCACTTCCGGGTAGCTGAGCAGCCGTTTGAAGTTGGCGTCGTACAGGTGCACCTGCTGCACCCCGATGGCCGAGGCCAGGTAGTAACGGTTGCCTTGCCCATCGACGGCCGTGCGGAGGAACGCCGCCACGCCCTGGTTGGGCAGCTCCAGATCGTGCCGGGCGGCGATGCGGCCCTGATCATCAAGTTCCACGACGGCTTGCCAGCCATCGATGGCCAGGATCTTGGAAGCACCGTTCTCGCCGGGGATGACGAGGATATTGCCCGGATCGACCATGTCGGCGGCCGTCCAGAGCTTGGTCAGGCGATGATGAGCCGGCTCCGACTTGGCCGCGGCCTGGGCATCGGTCGCCGGGACCGGCGCGGCGGCCGTGGCAGCCGGCGGATCCTGCATCATACTCTTTTCAAACTCTTCGAACCGGCGCTGGTACAGGCTTTCGCCCTTGAGCAGGGCATCGATCTTGCCGGAAAGGTACTCCACCGGATCGACGTTGGGGTTCAGGCCCATCTCGTTATCCTGCACCACGCCGTCGGCGTCGATCAGCACCGTGTTGGGAATGCCGGTGATCTCAAAGGCACTGAACGCGAACTGCTGCAAGTCGCGGGCAATCGGCATCTCGGGAGCCAGCGGCTTGAGCTTCTCGGCGATGTCCTTGTCCTTCACGCTGGCTTCGTCGATGCTCACGGCCAGAAACTGCACGCGGTCGTTGTCCTTGAACCGCTCCTGCACCTGGGCCATCACCGGCATGCTGCGGAGGCACGGCTGGCACCACGTGGCCCAGAAGTCCAGCACCACGATCTTGCCCTTGAGGCTCTCGGGCGTGATCTCCTTACCGTCGAGCGAGGTGAACGTGAAGCTCGGCATCGCCTTGCCCAGCAGCGGCGGCAGCGGCGGCATGAACTGCTTGACCAGCTTGCGGTCGCCGGGCTGGAAGGCGAAGGCCTGGGCGTCGACCGTGCCGTTGATGGACACGTCGTTGAAGTCAACCTGCACCGCGGCATCGGTCACCTGGCCGTGCTGAGCCAGCGACTGTTTGAGGCCGCCGGTGGGATACTCGATGCGGCGCAGCGCCGAGGTCTGCTGATCCACCCACAGCAACATCGCCCCATCGTCCATGGGAACCTCGACCACGTCGCACATGCGATCGCCGAGCTTCCGCGGCTCCAGCAGCTTGGGCGGCGCGCTGCCGCTGGCCAGGATCTCGTCGACGGCGCCGTCGTTGAGTAGCAGCGACAGTTGCAGCGCCGCGCCGACCTCGCGCTGCGTCAGCATGAACTGCATGAACGCATCGGAATACACGTCGGCTAGCGAAAGCTGCGGCGGGGCCGTGGTCTGGATCAGGTAGCCCGGCAGCTCGTCGTACGTGGCGTAGATATGCTCGCCATCGCAGACGATCTGGCCTTCGTAGGCCGTAAGCCGCAGCTTGTTGGGCCGCTGGAAGGTCACCTCCAGCGGGTATTCGTTCTTGGTTTCGTGGCCGTCAATCGTGTAGCGGAGCAGGCCACGGGCGTGATCCGAGTAGGTGTTCAGGTCCAGGTAAGCCTGGCCCATCCGGCGCAGCACCTGCACGGCCGGATCGTCGACCACCTGCGGCGGAGCCGACACCAGGCTGGTCTGGTTGTCGATGTTCGAGGGCTGCCGCGGCTGATCGGCCGACTGGCTGGCGGCGGCCTTGTCGGCCTGGGCCCCTTGCTGCGGTTTGTCGGAGCAGCCGCCCGGCAGGAGCAGGACGGCAATCGCCAGTGCCAAACCGCGGTTAACGAGTCGAATGGGTCGTAGCATGGATCGCCGCATGAAAGCTCCCTCGTGCTTCCCTACTTGATGGATGGACACCCGCCGCCGCTGGCGCCGCCAACCGGCGACACGCGCCAACCGGGCGGCTGTGTCCGCGAACCGTCCTTGTTCTACGTGATGGCTTCGATGGATGTTGCCCGACCTCAGGGCGCCTGACGTGCCGCCGCGCATAGGCCTCGGCCCGGCAGGCTGTAGCGGGCGGCATTATTCGGAAACTGCGGCTGCGCGTAAAGCTCGACTTCCTTGACCCTAAGAGCGACACGGCGCTAAGATGCTTTCATACCCTGGCAGCGTTTCCTGAACCGACCCTAAAAGCACAACCTACTACCCCTCAAGGTTTTACATCGATGCTCCGCACCCTGACCTGGCAGCCCGGCCGCTCCGTCGAGCTGGAGATCGCGCCCGAGGCCCTGGTATGCCAGTTTAACGGACCGGGGCGCGAGCCGCTGACCGATTTGAAGCGTGCCGCCGGTGAAGCCTTTGACCATCCTTTGGATTTTCCGCCGCTTGCCCAGGCTGTGGTGCCGGGAGACAAGGTGGTGCTAGCCCTGGAAGCACACGTGCCGGGCGATGCCGCCGTGGTCGCCGCCGCCATCGAACGGCTTATCGCCGCCGGTGTGCAGCCGTGGGATATTTGCGTGCTCCAGGAATCGGCCATGCTCAACGCCGATCGCCTGTCGCAGTACCTTCCTTCATCGGCAGCCTCGGCGATCCGCTTCGAAGTTCACGATCCCGACAACGTGGAGCAGATGGCCTTTTTGACCTCCACGCAGGATCAAATGCCGATCATGCTCAACCGTCTGCTGATCGATGCCGACCTGGTGGTGCCGATCGGCTGCCACCGGCCCGAGAAATCGGCAGGGCATGACGGCGCGGCCGGCACGGTTTGCCCCACGTTCTCCGACAAACAGACCAAGGAGCATTTTCGGGCGTTTCATACCTCGGCCGTGGCCACGCGGTATCGGGGCAAGGCGCACGCCAAGGCGACCGAAATCAGTTGGCTGCTGGGCGTGCAACTGGTGGTCCGCGTGGTGCCTTGGAACTGTGACGGCGCCACCCACATCGTCGCCGGAAGCCAGGCAGCCGCCACCGCTGCCGCCAACGAAGCCACCCGCGACGCCTGGCTGGCACAGGCCCCACGCAGGGCGAGCCTGGTGGTGGCCACCGTCACCGGCGGCCCGGCCGAACAGAGCTGGGAGAACTTCGGCCGTGCGGTGGAACTGGCCGCCAGTGCCGTGGAAGACGACGGCTCGATTGTCGTTTGCTGCGATCTGCGCGATCCGCCCGGCCCATGCATGCGGCAACTGGGCGGCGCCGAGGACCACGTGGCCGCGCTGTCGCAGATTCGCCAGTTGCGCGAGTACGACGCCGTGCCGGCGGCCCAGGTCGCCAGGGCAATGGAGCACGCCCAGATTTGCCTGCTCAGTTCGCTAGCTGGCGAGGTCGTAGAGAACCTGGGCCTGGTTCACGTGAAGGATCCCGCCGAGATTGCCCGGCTGGCCAAGCAACATTCCTCGTGCATCCTGATCAGCTCGGCCCAGTACGCCAGCATTGAGATTGCCGAGCCGCTTCCGGCCTGATGGACTTGCCGCACGCACGCCCCGCGGAAGCCCATTGCACGTTCCTCGCACGCCTACGCGCGCCCTCGTACGCCCCACATGCCCCTGACAGGCAGCCATGACATCGCAAGCGACCAACCCGTGGCCCCCAGCGCTCGCCGGCGCAACGCTTGAAAACATGGAGACGCCGTCGGTCCCCGTACCCTGCGGTCATGTCGCGCACTTTGGGGATCCGGCAGCCGAGTACGAAGCTCTGGCGCAGGCGTGGGGCGTGGCCGACTTTTCGCGCCGCACGCAAATCGAGGTCCGCGGCAATGACCGCACCTCGTTCATCCACAATTTGTGCACGGCCCACATCAAGAAGCTACAGCCAGGGCAGGGTGCCGAAGCGTTCATCACCAATGTGCAGGGCCGCACGCTCGGCCTGGTGTACGTGTTCTGCATACCCGACGCGCTGGTGCTGGAAACCGTGCCGGGCCAAGCCGCCGCCCTGCTGCCGCACCTGGACCGCTATCACATCATCGAAGACGTGGAGCTCACCGACCGCAGCGAAACCTGGGGGGAGCTGCTGGTTGCCGGACCACAAGCCGCTGTCAGGCTGGCCGAACTGACAGGTACGACACCGCCGGCGGAATACCTGGCCCATCACGAAGCAACACTGGCGGGCGTCGCGGTTTCGCTGCGCAATACGGCCATCGTGCAGGGCGGAGCCTGGCTCTTGAGCATGGCTCGCGAGCATCTGCCCACGGTGTGGCAAGCGTTGACCGAGGCCGGCGCCAAACCGGTGGGCAATCAGGCGGTGGAAGTTGCCCGGGTGGAAGCCGGCACGCCGTGGTACGGCGTGGACCTGACCGACCGCAACCTGCCGCAGGAGTTGGACCGCAACGACCTGGCGATCAGCTTCAACAAGGGCTGCTACCTGGGCCAGGAGACGGTCGCTCGCCTCGATGCCCTGGGGCACGTCAATCAAACCCTGTGTGGGCTGCGTTTCGATGGTGCCGAGTTACCGCCCGCCGGCACCGAGATCCAGATTGACGGCAAACTGGCCGCGCGCATTACCTCGGCCGTGCACTCGCCCAAGTTGGGCGCGCCGTTGGCCTTGGCGTACGTGCGCCGCGGCCGCAACACGGTCGGTAACGCGTTCCCCACGCCCTACGGCACGGCGACGGTGATGCGGCTGCCGGTTTCAGAATAACTGCAGCCAATCTCTACATTCTGTGCGTCGCTACTGCTGGAGCAGTTCGAACTCTGAGACGTTTGTCAGCCGGTGCGTTCGCCGCCCGAGATGGATCACGCCGCGGCATTTGACTAAGCCTGCGGTGCGATGGGCTTCGACAGCCTTTTGATAATCATCTGCGTTCAAGTCGACGCGGACCCGGACCAGCTCATCGTCATGGAGAACCAGAAGCGAGGCTTCTCCTTGCACGCGACCATCTTCTCCAACGTTTCCATTGAGTGCATCGACTTGCCCCACGAATAGTGCCGCAACCGGCTCATGTGCTGGGCGCAGCTTCTTATAGATGTCTTCAATGATCGGAAAGTATTCGCTACGAAAGGTAACTCGCCTGGGAACGGCGGCCTCACGAGCGGACAGCGTGCTGGCCCAACTGACCGACAACGACAGCATGGACCGCTCCTCAGGCGGCTGCATCCGCAACAGGGCGTCACAGAAGTTCGCGCTCAAGACGGGCTCTTGATCGCGTCCTTCTCCCAGAACCGCTGGCACGTTGTCGGCCTCAATCGCACTAACCAACCGCTGCGCGGAGCGCATTAACAACGACACCACGCGGCGGACAAATGGTTCCGCATCCGGCGTATCGTCTTGCTCGTCTTCGATGGCACGGAGTGGGCAACTAATCGCAATGGTAAAACTGCCGCGTTCGGTCTGCCCCAACCGGCAAGCATCCAGCAGCTGAGTGGCCTCGGAACGCGTCATGCGAGGGTGATAGGCACTGGGCCGGATCACGCTGCACGCCGCAGCTAGCAGCGAACGCTTGGCCCCCTCCAGAAACCGCGATGCCTGCGGCAGTGGAAGGCTTCCCGCCTCTGCTCCAGGTCCCGATACGCTGTAGCGAACCACATCGGCGTCTGGGGCAAGCAAGTCTTGCAGGATCTGCCCTGTCGGGCGTTTCTCGTACTCCGCCAGTTCGAGCACCACATCGGCCACGCGGCGGGCGTAATCGTCGAACGCCGGCTCCATCGGCACGATCACCTGTTCCTCGTCCGAGTCCGGCCGCGCAAAAACTGCGATCGTCCCGTTCACGCCCGGCACCCGCTGCCAGCCTTTGGCCAACAGATACGAGCGCGCCTGCGGGGGCGTCACCAACTGCAACAGGTCTTCCGGGAGCTGTTCATACCGCATAGTCGATCACCTCCCGCCGTGAAAACCGCGTTAGCAGTGCAAGCAGACTCTCGACGGAAAGCACGTTCGATTTCGGCAGATACACCGTTTGATGCGTCTTATTCTGGCTCTCGGGAGCGCCCCGAAGACTCACCCAATAGGCACATCGCCGCGAGATCAACGCTTCCTCGCTGTGCGACAGCCACAATTGCTAGTCGGCCGGCAAGAACAACACCACGAGTAACTGCGGGGCCGTCGTCGCCAAGGAGCGCAAATCATTGTAGTTCTTGATGGGCAGGCTGTACGAGAGATGTTCCTCTTTCTCGACAGCGTTCGATGCAGTCGCCTTGAGCTGAACGTCGACCGTGAAGTTCCTTAGCACCGAATCCGCTGCCAAACGCCCTTTGACGCGCAACACGGCATCGACATCCGCATCGTCGGCATGCCGCCCAGCACGCTAACAAATGAGGCCCGCCCGGGATGCTACCGCATGCAGGTACGCATAACTCAGCTCGGCTTCAACATTCTGTTGTGTTAGCATGACTTCGCCTGCCCCTGGTGGCATGGGTGGCCACCGCTGTTTTCATGCCCACAATTGATGCGGCCTCTTACGTCGTATAGTCCGCGTTCAAACGCACGTATTCGGCGGTAAGGTCGGTCGTCCAGAAGCGGATGCCCGCAGAGCCTTCTTTGAAGCCCAGCTCGATGTGCGTGTCGCGGCTGCCCTTGATGCTGGCGGAGACGGCCGCGGCGTCGAAGGTTACCGGGGCCCCGTTCTCGTACAGCAGATAGCCGTTGACCTTGAGCCACACGCCGGCGGGATCGAACGGCACGCCGGCGTACCCGGCGGCCGACACGATGCGGCCCCAGTTGGGGTCGCCGCCGGTGATGGCCGTCTTCACCAAGGCGCTTTCGCCCACGGTCTTGGCGATACGGTGGGCCGATTCGCGATCGACGCAGCCGGTCACGTCGATCGTGATCAAGTGGGTGGCGCCTTCGCCGTCGGCCACGATCGCCATGGCCAGCTCGCGGCACACTTCGTGAACGGCACGGTACAGGTCTTCCAGATCCTCGCCTTGCAGCGGGTCGGCGCACGCGGCCCCATTGGCCAGCAGCAGCACCGTGTCGCTGGTGCTCATGTGCCCTTCCACGCTGATGCAGTTGAAGCTGTCGTCGGCGGCGCGGAACAGCAGCTTCTGGGCATCGTCGGGCGTGAGGGCGGCATCGGTCAGAATGGCGGCCAGCATGGTGGCCATCTTGGGCCCGATCATCGCGGCGCCCTTGGCCAGGCCGCACACGTGGATCGTCTTGCCGCGAATGGTGAGAGTCCGGCCGGCGATCTTGGGACAGGTGTCGGTGGTCATCATGCCCCGGGCGGCCAGCTCCAGCGACTTTTCGTCGGTGCCAAGCTGGGAGGCGGCGGCCTTGATGCCGGCAGCGATTTTCTCCATCGGCAGGAAGGTACCGATCACGCCGGTGGACATCACCAGGGCCTGGTTGGGCGTGGCACCGATGGCCTCGGCGGCCAGGCGGCCCATCTCATCGGCATCGCGATTGCCGCGTTCACCGGTGCAGGCGTTGGCCACGCCGCTGTTGGTGACGATCACGCGGAAATCGCTGCCCGGCGTCAATGCCCGGTTGCGGCCCACCGGCGCCCCGAACACCAGGTTGGTGGTGTAGACCCCGGCCCCAGTGGCCGGCAGGTCGGACACGATGAGCGAGAGGTCGGGCTTGTTGGGGTTGCGTTTCACGCCAGAGTGAACGCCTGCCATGCGATAGCCCAACGGGATAGCAACCGTCATTTGTTGTGGTTCCCCAAGAACAGCGTTGGATGGCCGAACGCCGCGGCGGCATATCCGCGGCTGCTGCCGCCGCGTCTCCGGCCGATTTTAATCCTTAGTAGGTTACGGGAGGAGGAGGTTCACCGCGGACCGCGCTGCCTAACCAATCACATTGTCGAAAGCCAAGAACGACGCCGTAGCGGCGAACTGACTTCGGCGAGGTTGCCGGCCCCGGCCGGCCCAGCAGGGCAGGGGACGCAGCACCGCACCAAGCTGCATTGCAGGCAATCTGCCGTGACGGCGATAATCCCCCCACCGTTGGTGCTGCCGGCGTTCGCCGGGAGCTACAAGGAACGCGTCTCTCTTTTCTCGGCATCAGGCTGCCTGCCATGAAACTTTCGCCCGAACAACTCGATGCGATGCTGCTGCAAACGCTCGCAGACCAGCGGCTGTCGCGCAGCGAACGGCAGGCGTTGGCCGCCGTGCTGGAACCACTGACCGGCGACGATGCCCAATTGGCCCTGGCCCGCCGCCGGGCGTTTGAACTGGCGCGGCAACAGTGCGCCGATCCGGCCTCCAAGGCTGTGATCGCCTGGCTGGAGGACGTGGTGAAGCTGCTTCAGCCGACCACGGCACCGCAGCCCCCCAGGTCCGAGGTGTACTTCAGCCCCGACGATCCGTGTGCGCAACGGATTGCCCAACTGTTCCACCGCGCCCAGCGGCAGGCCGACGTGTGCGTGTTCACGATCACCGACGACGACATAGCCGAGGCCATCCTGGCGGCCCATCGCCGGGGCGTGCAGTTGCGGATCCTGACCGACGACACCAAGAGCGAGGACTTAGGCTCGGATATTGCCCGCTTGGAACAGGCCGGCATCGCCGTGCGGCCAGATCGCAGCCCTTACCACATGCACCACAAGTTTGCGATCTTCGATGGGTCGCTGCTGCTGACCGGCAGCTACAACTGGACGCGGGGGGCTGCCCGATTCAACGAAGAAAATTTTCTGCTCAGCTCCGACCCGCGGTTATGCCAGGCTTACCGCGAGCGGTTCGAACGGCTGTGGCAAGCGTTTGCCTGAGCTGCTTTCAAGCCAAACCCGGCAAAATCTGTCTGTTTCACCTGAGCCGTCAAGTCTATCATGCAACGATTGAGAGGGCACGCGGAGAGAATGCAATGCGTTACGCACGGGCATTGGCCATTGCGAGCCGGCACGCACGGTTGCTGGCGTTGATCCGCACGGGTGACTACTCCTCCCCGCGTCTGGCCGAGGAGCTGGGCGTGTCGGAGCCGACGGTGTACCGCGATATCGAGTTTTTGAAGGATCAGGGGTACACGATTCGCTCCGAAAAAGGCCCCCAGCACTGGGCTTACCGCCTGATCGATCCCCCCGCCGAGGCCGTGGCCTCGCCCCAGGACCACCGTTTGTGATCTATCGCCAACCGAGGGCTACTGCGTGACGTTGATCGACGCCATCAATGCGATCATTCTGGTTGCCGGCATCCTGGTGGTGCTGGGTGTAGCGTCCAGCAAGCTTTCCGCGCGTTTAGGCGTCCCCGTTCTGGTACTGTTCCTCCTGCTGGGGATGCTGGCCGGCTCCGAAGGGATTGGCGGGATTGAATTTACAAGTTTTGAACTGGCCTACGCGATCGGTACGCTCGCCCTGGCCTTGATCCTCTTCGACGGCGGCCTGGGCACCTCGATGTCGGCCGTTCGCGTCAGTTGGAAGCCGGCGGTGCTGCTGGCCACCTGGGGCGTGTTCATCACCGCCATCATCACGGCCCTGGCGGCCTCTTGGGTATTGGGCCTGGATCTGCTGCAGGGCTTACTGCTGGGAAGCATTGTGGGCTCGACCGACGCGGCCGCGGTGTTCGGTGTGCTCCGCTCCGGGGGGGTAGGGCTGCCCAAACGCATCGCCGCGGTGCTGGAGGTGGAAAGTGCCTCCAACGACCCGATGGCCATTTTTCTCACGGTGGGCTGCATCGAGGTGCTGCTGGGCAACGTGGCCCTGGGCCCCGGCCTGCTGGGCCTGTTGGCCTCGCAGTTCCTGGTTGGCGCCATTTGCGGCCTGCTGGGGGGGATGGCCGTCGTATGGGTGGTGAACCGGATCGAACTATCTGCGGCAGGGCTCTACCCCGTGCTGGTTAGCGCCTGCTGCATGGTGATCTTCGGCGCGGCTGCCTGGCTGGGCGGCAGCGGCTTCTTGGCCGTGTACCTGGCGGGCATCGTGATCGGAAACCGGCCGCTGGTCTTCCAGCGGGGGATCCGGCTGTTCCACGACGCCACCGCGTGGTTCTCGCAAATTGTGATGTTCGTCGTGCTGGGCCTGCTGTCGTTCCCCAGCCGCCTGTTGGCCGAAGCCGGCGACGCCCTGCTGATCACCGCCGCGCTGGTGCTGGTTGCCCGCCCCCTAGCCGTGCTGCTTTCCGGCGTCCCCTTCTGGTTCACTTGGAAGGAATCGGCGTTTATTTCCTGGGTGGGATTGAAGGGCGCGGTGCCGATTACCCTGGCCACGTTCCCGCTGATGTATTTCGGCGGCGAAAACGTGCCCCATCAGCTCCGAGATATGGCCCCGCTGTGCTTCAACGTGGTGTTCTTTATCGTGGTGATCTCGGCGGCCATCCAGGGCGGCAGCCTGACCGTGGTTGCCCGGTGGCTCGGACTGGAGCGTCCACGCGATCCCGAACCACCGGTCACGCTCGAAATCAGTTCGCTGCGCCACGTGAACGGCGAGATTGTGGATTACTCCATCGGTGAGGACTCGCGGGCGGCCGGCAAACGGGTCCGCGACCTGGCTCTGCCGGAAGGGGCGGTGATCGCCATGATCGCCCGGGGCGACCAGATTGTGCCCCCGCAAGGCTCAACCAAGATTTTGCCGAATGACCATGTGATTCTGGTGCTGCGGCCGGGACTCCAACCGCTGGTCAGCCAGGTTTTTGCCAAACGGTCCGACGTCCGCAGCCTGATCCCGGAAATGTTCGAGTTCCCCCTGCGGGGCTCGACTACCGTGGGTACCCTTGAGGAGTTCTACGGCATCCACATCAATGCGCCGCCGAACTCGACCCTCACCGAGCTGCTCAACCACGAGCTGGGCACGCTCACGCCCGCCGTCGGTGAATCTGTCCAACTCGGCCCGCTGATGTTCAGCGTGCAGCGGGTGGGCGACGGCGGCCAGATCGAGATGGTGAGCATGGCGATCCTGGCCGAAGAGCAAGAGAGTGCCGCCAACAAGGCGACCGCCATGCCCGCCCCGGTTGAAACCCCGGCGCTACCCCCGCGCGCTGACAAAGAACCTGCCGCCGCGCTGGCGGAAACCGCCGCGGACGAAACCGAGGCTGAGCCGGAAACGACCCCGGCTGAAACGAACGACTAGCCGATGTTTCCTGGGGCTGAACGCGGATGCACCCGCCGGTGGTTTCCGTGCGTCCTTTCTTGCATGCCACGCTCCGCGCGTTGCTGCGCCCCCGCATCTCCTTCTCCGCCTCGTCCGGGGGCCCGCCTCCTTGCGATCTCTGTCCGTGTCGCCGCCGCACGCGTTCCTTGCTGCGCTCACCATTGCGCGGCACCTTGAGCCCCTGCCGGCAGCCAACAGGCCTGGCGACTCTGCGCAGCAA
>ERZ777003.1276-NODE-1276-length-39530-cov-13.081140_pt1 | contig 39530 bp, 41 predicted proteins | sample MGYA00374956_ERZ777003 | MGnify/ENA primary metagenome ERZ777003 (study PRJEB29302, sample SAMN06268252) | bioreactor metagenome | isolation source: Joint BioEnergy Institute, California, USA | place: USA:Joint BioEnergy Institute, California, USA | collected... | reverse complement strand
AGCGGCGGGTCGCCGGTGGCCAGGTGGTCGAGCTCGCGCACCGCCAGCTCGGCGACGGGCCGGCCCACCAGGTGGCCGAAGCGGGTGCGCCGCCACACCGCGCCCTCGCCCTCGGCGGGCACCGGGTCGGCCGCCAGGGTCCGGGCGAAGCCCTCGGCGGCGTCCAGCATGATGTACGGGCTGTCCGGCGCCGGTTCCAGGTCGTGCTGGGCGTCGCTGAGCACCGGCTTGAGGTCGGGCGGCCGCACCGACGGCACCTGCCGCGCCGGCACGCCGTAGGTCTCCCACGGGACGCCGATGCCGAGCAGGTCGGCGATCGTCGGCAGCAGGTCGACGTTCAGCACGTTGGCGTCGTCGACCGCGCCCTCGGTCTGACCCGGTGCCTTGATCAGCAGCGGCGTCCAGGCCACCTGGTCGAACTGGGCCTCGCCCAGGCCCCGCAGCCGGGCGCCCGGCGTGAACGCCTCGCCGTGGTCGCCCACCACGACGACCAGCGCGTCGTCGTAGGTCCCGGCGGCCCGCAGCTCGTCGAACAGCACGCCGAGCGCCCGGTCGACGGCCTGGAGCTGGAGGACGTGGCGCTGGCGAGCCACCTCGGTGCCCGCGTCCCACCGGTCGTGCCACGCCAGCCCGTAGGGCTCCTCGTCGAGGGCGGCGTAGCGGGTCCCGTCGTCCAGCACCACCCAGGGGTCGTGCGGCATGACCAGGTGGTAGAACCACAGCCCCGGCCGGTCGCCCGGCGTGAAGTCCTGGTCCTCGACCCAGGCGAGGAACTGGTCGAGCCGGTCGGGCTCCAGCGCCCCGGGCAGGATGCGGGCGCCGGCGTCGTGCTCGGCCAGCAGCCCGCCCCGCCACCACTCGACGGCGTCGCCGAGCAGCTTGCGCAGGGCCCCGCCGCCCTCCCGAGGGCAGACGTCCGGGGGGCACAGGCGGGTGATCTGCTCGACGGCCTCGACGTCGTGGGTGCCGGCCAGCAGGCTGAAGAGGTTCCCCGGGTGGAAGGCGACGTCCGGCATCGGCGCGGACAGCTCGGGCAGCCGGCCGGTGAGCAGCGCGGGCACCGCCTGGAACGTCGCGGCCGCGGTGGTCGTGTGGTTGCGGTACCAGGTGGCGTCCTCGGCGAAGGCGGCGAGGTGCGGGTACAGCTCGGCGTCGATCCGCCCGGTGCCGTCGAGCAGGCTGGCGGTCGGCAGGGCGTCGAGCACGACCACGACGACCGGCGGCAGGTCCCCGGCGCCGTCGCCGGAGGCCGACTCCCCGGGGGTGACGTCGAAGCTCGTCGGGTCGTCGCCGGCCAGGAACTGGTTGGCCGGCGACAGCAGCAGGAAGTGGCCGACGAACAGCACCGACGCGGCCCCCAGGTAGCGGAGGTACGTGGCGGTCAGCCGGTACCGCCGGCGCAGGACGGCGGCGAGCACCGCCGCGCCGGCACCGAGGCCGACGAGCGCCGGCGTCGCCCACGTCGTGGCGTCGACCCCCAGGCGCCACGCCGCCAGGCCGGCGAGCAGCCCGACCGCGGCGAGGTGGAACCGGGCCCGGCTGCGGTCGCCCGCCAGCCCGGCCACGAGCCCGAGCAGCCCGACGACCAGCGTGGGGACCAGCGCGACGATGAGGGCGAAGGCGACGACGTCGGCGCCGGACGCGCCCCGGGTGATGAAGGTCTCGGGCGACCGACCGAAGCTGTCGAGGACCGGCCGGGTGAAGGCCAGGCCGGCCAGCCCGGCGACCTCCGCCAGCGCGGCGAGCTCCCGGCGCACGCGGCGCCGGGCCGACGGGCGTCCGTCGTCGTCGCCGTGCTCCTCCACGCCATCGGACCCGGCCACGCGGCGACGCTACCGCCCACCCGCCGTGGGCGGCGAAACGCGGGCGACGACCGCGACGACGGGCGCCGCCGCCCCGGGCCGCCGGTACGATCCGGGCCGACGGACCGATCCCATGAGCGACGCCCACCCCCACCTCACCCGGCCGCGGCTGACGCACGTGGCCCTGCCGTGCTCGGACCTCGACCGGTCGCTCGAGTTCTACACGTCCGTCACCCCGCTGGTCGTCGTGGCCCGCAACGAGGACGAGGGCGGGCGCAGCGCCTGGCTCTCGAACCCCGGGCAGGTCGTCGACCCGTTCGTCGTCGTGCTCGTCGAGCCCCCGGGGGCGTCCGGGGCGACCGGGCCGACGCTGGCCCCGTTCGCGCACATCGGCATCGAGGTGCCCGAGCGGGCGGACGTCGACCGGATCGCCGAGCGGGGGCGCGAGCTCGGCTGCCTGCACTGGGCCCCCCGCCACGTCGCCGAGCACGTCGGCTACGTGTGCGCCCTGGTCGACCCCGACGGCAACGTCGTCGAGTTCTCCCACGGGCAGCGGGTGTTCTCGACCGTCCGCTCGCTGTGGGGCGGCGGCGGGTGACGCCGGTGCCCGACCCGGGCCGCCCCCCGGGCCCGGGCGACACCGCCCCCGGGGACGGGGCGGCGTCCCGGCGCGGCGCCGACCTCGCCAAGGTCGCCCTCGTCGGCCTGGCCGCCGGCTTCCTGTCGGGGCTGTTCGGCGTCGGCGGCGGGGTGCTGATGGTGCCGGCCCTGGTCGTCGGCCTGGGCATGGGCCAGCGCCTGGCCCACGGCACCTCGCTGGCGGCCATCGTGCCCATCGCCCTGGCGGGTGTCGCCGGCTACGCGCTCGCCGGCGAGGTCGACTGGGCGGCGTCGCTCTTCCTGGTCGTCGGCTCGGCCGGCGTCGGCGCCCGCCTGGGCACCCACCTGCTGCACGTGCTGCCCCAGCGGGCCCTGGCCCTGGCCTTCTCGGCCGTCATGCTCGCCACCGCCGCCCGCATGGTCGTGGGCGACCCCGAGGGCGGCGGCCGGCCGGAGCTCTCGGTCGGCATCGCCCTGGCCCTCGTGGCGGTCGGCGTGGTCGCGGGGACGACGGCCGGCCTGCTGGGCGTCGGCGGCGGCGTCGTCATGGTGCCGGCGATGGTCGTCCTCGTCGGCATGCCCGCCGCGGTGGCCAAGGGGTCGTCGCTGGCCGTGATCATCCCGACGGCGATCGTCGGCACCCGCAGCAACCTGCGCAAGCGCAACGCCGAGGTCCGCACGGCCGCCGTCGTCGGCCTGTCGGGCCTGGTGTCGTCGTTCCTGGCCTCGCAGCTCTCGGTCGGCCTCGACGAGCGGCTGTCCAACCGCCTCTTCGCCGGCCTGCTCGTGGTGATGGCCGCCCGGATGCTGTGGGAGAACCGCCGCGCCCCCGCTAGCCGGCGGTGACGGTCAACGGCCGCAGCCGGGCCCGGCCGGGCGGGCCCTCGACGGCGTAGGCCTCCAGCGTGTTGCGCTCCCCGAGCGCGTCGGGGAGCAGCAGCGCGTGCACGACCCGGCCCTCGTCCCACCAGGGTGCGGGCTGCACGGGGGCGACGGCGGCGACCACGCCGTCGACCGCGACGGCCACGACCTCGCCCTCCGGCAGGTCGGTCTCCCCGATGACCTCGAGCACGGGCGGGCCGTCGCCGGGGTCCTCGAGGCGGTCGAGGTCCCGCACCGCCAGCGCCGCGCCCCGGTCCGGACCGACGTCGAGCTCGTCCACCGACCGGCCGACCAGCGAGCCGTGCTCGGTGCGCTGCCAGATCGCGAGCTCGCCCTCGCCGGGCACCGGGTCCGCGGCGAGGACCCGTTCCAGCCCCGCCGCGGCGTCGAGGACGACGAACTCGCCGTCGTCCTCGGGCTCGACGGTGTCGAAGTCCGTGTGCAGCACCGGCTTCCCCACGCCGCGGACGGCGTCGGCCTGCGAGGCGGGCACGCCGTCGACGTCGTCCCAGGCCGGCGCGAGGCCCATCAGCTCGGCGATGGTCGGCACCAGGTCGACGTTCAGCACGTTGGCGTCGTCGACCGCGCCCTCGGTCTGACCCGGTGCCTTGATCAGCAGCGGCGTCCAGGCGACCTGCTCGGGCTGCGCCTCGCCGACCCCCCGCCGCGGCTCGCCGGCGGCGAACGCCTCGCCGTGGTCGCCCACCACGACGAGGAGCGTGCTGTCGTAGGCGTCCGCCTCCCGCAGGCGGTCGATCAGGACGCCGAGGGCGTGGTCGACCGCCTGGAGCTGCAGCAGGTGGCGCTGGCGGGCCACGTCCACACCGGTCCCGTGCCAGATGGACCCGAGGAACAGCCCGTAGGGGTCCTCCTCGACGACCTCGTAGCGGCTGCCGTCGTCGAGGAGGTGGTACGGCTCGTGCGGCAGGACGAGGTGGTAGAACCACAGCCCCGGCCGGTCGCCGGGCGTGAAGTCCTGGTCCTCGATCCAGGCGAGGAACTCGTCGAGGCGGTCGGGCTCCAGGGCACCGGGCAGGATCTGAGCCCCCGTCGCCCGCTCCTCCTCCAGGCCGCCCCGCCACCACTCGACGGCGTCGCCGAGCAGCGCGCCCAGCGCCCCGTCGCGCGTCGGCGGGCACAGCACCTCGGGGCAGAGGCGGGTGAGCTGCTCGACGGCCTCGACGTCGTGGGTGCCGCCCAGGAGGGTGAAGAGGTTGTGGGGGAAGTTGCGGTGGTCCGGCAGCGGGCTCGGGTCGCTCGGGAGCCGGCCCGAGAGCATCGAGGGCACCGCCTGGAAGGTGTGGAGGGCGGTCGTCGTGTGGTTGCGGTACCAGGTCGCGTCGTCGGCGAGCGCGGCGAGGTTCGGGAACAGGTCGGCGTCGATGCGGCCATGGCCGTCGAGCAGGCTGGTCGTCGGCAGCGCGTCGAGCACGACCACGACGACGGGGGGCAGGTCGCCCGCCTCGGCCGGCAGGGCGGTCTCGCCGTCGAGGACGCCGGCGACGCCGCCGCCCCCGACCACCAGCTCGCCCGTCGGCGACAGCGCGAGGAACTGGACGAGGAACCCGACCGACGCCACCCCGAGGAAGCGCAGGTAGGTGGCGAGCGTCGCGCTCCGGTGACGGGCGACGAGCAGGACCGCCCCGGCCGCCACCGCGGCGCCCGCCACCAGGGCCCGCCCCCAGGCGGTCGCGTCGACCCCGAGCCGCCACACGGCCAGACCGCCGGCCAGGCCGACCAGGGCCGAGTGGCACCAGCCGCGCACCCGCCGCCCGCCGAGGCGCGACGCGACGCCGACCGACGAGAGGGCGAGCGCCGGCACCACGGCGACCAGCACCCCGAAGGCGACGACGTCGCGCGCCGTCGCGCCCCGGGCGAGGAAGGTCTCGGGCGACCGGCCGAAGCTGTCGAGCACCGGGCGGGTGACCGCCAGTGCGAGGAGCCCGGCCAGCTCGAGCGCGAGCAGGGCCTCGTCGCGCAGCACCCGGGCGGCCCGGGCCAAGCGACCCCGGGCGGGGCCCGCCGGGGGCGCCACCGTGCCGTCCCCGGCGCCGTCGCCGGATCGTCGGTGCTCGTCCCGCCCGCCCGGCGCGACCGCGGGCACTACAGCGAGGCCCGGTAGCCGGCCGCGTTCCGTTCGAACTCGGCCACCGAGTCGCCGCCGAACTTGCGCAGGGCCTCGGACGCCAGCACGAGCGCCACCATCGCCTCGGCGACGACCCCCATGGCCGGGACCGCCGTGACGTCGGTGCGCTCCTTGAAGCTCACCGTCTCCTCCTTGGTCTCGACGTCGACGGTGGTGAGCACCGGTCGGTTCAGCGTCGACAGCGGCTTCATGGCGAGGCGGGCGACGATGGGCTCGCCGTTGGAGATGCCGCCCTCGATGCCGCCGGCGAACGAGGACGTGCGCCGGTAGGTGCCGGCCTCGGCGTCCCAGGTGATCGGGTCGTGCGCCTGCGAGCCCCGCCGGCCGGCGACGTCCCACCCCTCGCCGATCTCGACCGCCTTGATCGCCTGGATGCTCATGAGCGCGAAGGCCAGCAGCGCGTCGAGCTTGCGATCCCAGTGGACGTGGCTGCCGAGGCCCACCGGCACGCCGTAGGCGACGACCTCGGCCACGCCGCCGAGGCTGTCGCCCTCCTTGGCGGCCGCCTTGACCTCGGCGACCATCGCCTCGCTCGCCTCGGGGTCGAAGCACCGCACCGGCGAGGCGTCGACGGCCTCTCGGTCGCCGGGCCCGGGCCGCACCCCGGCCGGGGCGCGCACGCCGCCCATGGCGACGACGTGGGAGATCACCTCGACGCCGATGCGGCGCAGCAGCAGCTTGGCCAGCGTCCCCGCGGCCACCCGGGCCGCCGTCTCGCGCGCCGAGGCCCGCTCCAGCGCGTCGCGGGCGTCGTCGAAGCCGTACTTCTGCATGGCGGCGAGGTCGGCGTGGCCGGGGCGGGGCGTGGTCAGGCGCTTCGAGGGCGTGCCGGGCGCGGGCGACATCTCCTGCTCCCAGCGCGGCCACTCCGGGTTGGGGATCTCGATGAGGACCGGACCGCCGAGCGTCCGCCCGTGGCGGACGCCGCCCACCAGGCTGAGCTCGTCACGCTCGAAGCGCTGCCGCGGCCCCCGGCCGTAGCCGAGGCGCCGGCGGGCCAGCTCGGCGGAGATGTCCTCGACGGTGACGGGCAGGCCGGCGGGCAGCCCCTCGACGATGACGCCGAGCGCGCGCCCGTGGGACTCGCCGGCGGTCAGGAACCGGAGCATGGCCGCGCGGGGTCGGGATGGGAGGTCGGCACGTCAGCGGAGGGTACCGGCCCGGGCCTGGTCAGCTGCAGTTGACGCAGGTGTCCGCCTCGGGCAGCGCCTCGAGCCGCTCGGGCGGGATCTCGGCGCCGCAGCGCGAGCAGCGCCCGTACGTGCCCGACCGGTGCCGCTCGAGCGCCCGCTCCGCGTTGCGGAGCGCCTCCTTGGCCCGCTCGAGGAGGATGCGGTGGGAGTCCTTGTCCTCCTGGATGACGGCGGGATCGGTCAGGAGCTGCTCGTACTCCTCCTGGAGCCGCTGCACGTTGGCGCGCGCGGCCTCCACGTCGGCCACCAGGCGGGCCTCCACCTCGTCGGCCGCGGTGGCCGATGTCGTCGTGTCGTCGGCGTCGGACATGAGGAACCTCTCGTGGGCGTCGGCGCGTCGCGCGGGAGGGACGGGCACGTCCTCGCGCGGCAGGACGGCGGAACGGCTGGCCGGGTGGCGGGGGTGGCGGCTCGCGCTGCGGGACGCCACAGCCGCACGCGGCCGTGACCACGCACGATAGCGAGATCGGGCACGATCCGGCCGCGGACCTCGGCCGGCCCGCGTTCGCTACCGTTCGGCTGTGCAACCAGGCTGGTACCCCGATCCCGACGGTGGCCCCGACCTGCGCTGGTGGGACGGCACGGCGTGGACCGACCGGACCGCGCCGGCCGGCGGCCCCGGCACGCCGCCCCCGGTCCCGCCCCCGCCCGCGAGCGGCGACCAGCAGCCGGTGGCACCGGGTGCCGGCGCGCCGGCGAGCGGGGAGCACCCGCCGGCGGCACCGGGGCCCGTCCCGCCCCCGCCACCCGGTGGCGAGCACCAGCCGCCACCCCCGCCGGGCGCGCCCGGGCCGGGCGGTCCCGGCGTCCCCCCGCCCCCGCCGGGGGCGCCGCCCGGCGACCGCCGGCAGCCCCTGGTGATCGGGCTCGCCGTCCTGATCGTCGTGCTGCTGGGCGTCGGCGGGTTCCTGCTGCTCTCCGGCGACGACGACGACAGCGCCACCGGGGACACCACGACCACGACCGAGCGCGAGACCACGACGACCGAGCAGGAGACGACCACGACCGAGCGCACGACGACCACCGCGCTGACGCCCGACAGCGAGCACGTCAGCTCCGGCGGGCTGACCTTCACCCGGCTGCCCGAGCCGTGGGAGGACTGGCAGACCTCGGGCGGCCACGTGTCCGAGATCACCGGCGCCGCCGGCCAGTTCGTCGTCGTGCAGGAGAGCACGCCGTGGGGCGGCCGGTGGATCGGCAACGTCCTGATCGGCGACCTCTCCAGCCAGTTCTCGTACTCGGGCGAGGAGGACCTGCGCGAGGCGACCCACGCGTTCGCCGACTCGCTCATCGCGAACTACTACGTCGAGGACGCCGAGTCGTCGATCGTGCAGGAGCGCGAGGTCACCATCGACGGCCACCCCGGCTACTTCATCCACCACGAGCTGACCTTCCAGGCGGAGGGCCTGGAGACCACGCGCGAGAAGGTCATCACCGTGCTCGTCGACACCGGGCGCCCGCGCCCCGGGGCGTTCTTCGCCTCGATCCCCTACAACCGGGCCGACCTCAACGAGGGCATGGACGCCGCCTACCACTCGCTGCGGGTCAACGACTGACGGCCGCTGACCGCCGGCGGTCAGCGGAGCGTGCGGCGCACCACCTTGCCCGTGAGCGTGGTGGGCAGCTCGTCCACGACCTCGACGGTGGACGGGCACTTGTAGCGGGCGAGGTGGTGCGCCGCGTGGTCGAGGAGGTCGTCGACGTCGACCGACGCGCCGTCGGCGGGGACGACCAGGGCCCTGACCGCCTCGCCCGTGTGGGGGTGGGGGACGCCGACGACCGCGGCGGCGGCCACCGCCGGGTGCTCGGCCAGGACCTCCTCGACCTCGGCCGGGTAGACGTTGAAGCCCGAGACGACGATGACGTCCTTGACCCGGTCGACCAGGAAGAGGCGGCCGTCGTCGTCGACGACGGCGACGTCGCCGGTGCGGAGCCAGCCGTCCTCGGTGAGCACGGACCGGGTCGCCTCCTCGTCCTGCCAGTAGCCGGGGAAGACGTTGGGCCCCCGGACCCAGATCTCGCCGGGGTCGCCGACCAGGGCGTCCTCGCCGGCGTTGTCGACCAGCCGCACCGACACGCCGGGCAGCGGCACGCCGATGCTGCCGTCGGGCGCGTCGATGCCGAGCCCCGTCGTCACCACCGGCGACGCCTCGGTCAGGCCGTAGCCCTCGGCCACCTCGAGGCCGTAGCGCTCGCGGACGGCGCGCCGGACGGCCGGGTCGAGCGGCGCGGCCCCCGAGACCGCCAGGCGCACGGAGGCGAAGGCGTCGGCCGGCGCGCCCTCGAGGTCCGCCCACGCCGACCACATCGTGGGCACGCCGGTGACGACCGTGATGCCGTGGCGCCGGATCGCCTCCAGCGCGGCCCGGGGGTCGAAGCGCTCGACGAGCACGGCCGTGCCTCCGACCTGCAGGGCGACGCCCAGCACCGTGTTGAGGCCGAACACGTGGAACAGCGGCAGCACGGCGAGCACGACCTCCTCGAGGTCGCGGGGCCGCCGCGGGTTGGCCAGGACCTGGCCGATGTTGCTGGCGAGGTTCCGGTGGGTGAGCATCGCCGGCCGGGGCGCGCCGGCGGTGCCGCTGGTGAACAGCAGCACGGCGACGTCGCCCGGCGACCGCTCGACGATCGGCGCCGGCTCGCCCGCCAGGAGGTCCGGCACCGGCACGGCGGCGGGCACGGCGCCCTCCGGCACGACGGCCGGGGCGGGGCCGGCGGGGTCGACGAGCGCCAGGCTCGCCTCGACGAGCCCCAGCTCCCGCCGCAGCTCGGCGGCGGGGCTCTCGGGGTTGAGCGGCACGGCGATGGCGCCCGTCCCCAGCACGGCGAGGTAGGCGGTGACGAAGCGCGGGGTGTTGCCGGCGAGGATCGCGACCCGGTCGCCGGGGCCGATGCCCCGCTCGACCAGCGCGCCCCCGGCCCGGGCCACCTGGTCGCGCAGCTCGCCGTAGGTCGTGACGGCGTCCCCGCTGACCAGCGCGGGCCGGTCGGCCGGGTGGCCCTCGATCAGCGTCGTCAGGTTCATGCGGCCGCGAGTCTTGCAGGACCGGGCCGCCGGCGGCTCGCCGTCGGCCGGGTCAGCGGGCCAGGAAGACGAGCTGGAGGACCGAGGCCCCGAGGATCAGCGCGAGCAGGATGGCGATGACGATGGTCGTCCCGGGTCTCATGACGGCTTGCGGCGGTGGAGGGTGACGGGGGTGGTGACGCCGCCGTCGCCGTCGCCCCCGGGCTGGTCGGGCTCGTCGTCGTCGAGGGGCACGAGGGTCAGCTCGTCCCCGGCCTCGAGGCCGAGGAGGTCGGCCGCCGACCCCCGGGGCACGCACACCGCGAGCAGGCCGTAGCTGTCGACGATCAGCCCGACCTGCCCGGCGGGGAGGTCGCCGAAGGTCGCGGCCCGCCGGGCCGTGCGGGACCCCTCCCGGGGGCGGGTCCAGCGCAGCTGCACCCGCTCACCCCAGCCCTCGACGGCCTCGGGATCGACGTTGAGCTGGCAGTTGCCGTAGCGGTCGACCCAGAGGACCTCGCCCACGATGGCGCCACCCTCCTCGCGCGGCAGGGGCACGACGCCGGGCACCAGCTCGGCCGGGTCGAGGCGCCGGCCGAGGGCGTCGAGCGGCACGCCGTTGCAGAGGTGGGCCGCCGCCGGGGCGAAGACGTCGCGGCCGGCGAAGGTCGGGCCGGGCGCGGGGAGCTGGTACTCGGTCGCGGTGAGCTCGACCGCGGCCGTCGCGCCGCCCACGAGCCCGACGGCCGACGCCAGCAGCCCGTTGTCGGGGCCGACGAGGTACGACTGGCCGTCGCCCACCTCGATGGCCACCGCCCGGCGGTCCGTCCCCACGCCGGGGTCGACGATCGCCAGCACGACGCCCGGGCACAGGTACTGCACGCTGCGGGCCAGCGTCAGCGCCCCGCCCTTCAGGTCGTAGGGCCGGATCCCGTGCGTGATGTCGATGACCGTCACGTGCGGGGCGATCGAGCGGATGACCGACTTGACGACGCCGACGAACTCGTCGTCGGTGCCGTAGTCGGACAGGAAGCTGATCGTGTCGAAGCGCGGGGCCATGCCAGCGACGAGTGTGCCGGGCGCGGCGGCCGGCGGGCGAACCGGCCGGGGCTCAAGCGCCCAGCGCCCGGCTGCGCTCGGTGGCGGCCATCACCGCCTCGAGGAAGGCGGACCGGACGGCGCGGGCCTCCAGCGCCCGCAGGCCGGCGGCGGTCGTGCCGCCCGGCGAGGTGACCGCGGCCCGCAGCTCGGCCGGCCCCTCGCGCGACTCGTCGAGCAGGCGCGCCGCCCCGAGCAGGGTCCGGGTGGCCAGCGCCTCGCTGACCGGGCGGGGCAGGCCGGCGAGCACGCCGGCCTCGATCAGCGCCTCGGCCACGAGGAACACGTAGGCGGGGCCCGAGCCGGACAGGCCGGTCACGGCGTCGAGCTGGGGCTCGGCCACCCGCACGACGGTGCCCACGGCGCCGAGCACCTCCTCGGCCCAGGCGAGGTCGGCCTCGCCGGCGGCCTCGCCCGGCGCGACGGCGGCGACGCCGGCACCGACGAGCGCCGGCGTGTTGGGCATGGCCCGCACGACCGGCGTCCCCGGGCCGAGCGCGGTCTGCAGGCGGGCGAGGGTGACGCCGGCGGCGATCGACAGCACCCGGCCGGGCGGGCCGGCGGCCACGAGGGCCCGGCAGGCGTCCTCGACGTCGCCGGGCTTCACCGCGATGACGTGCCCCTCGGCGGGCGCGGGGGCGTCGTCGACGGTCACGCCCGGGTGCTCGGCCCGCAGCTCCTCGGCCCGGGCGGGCAGGCGCTCCACGACACGCACCTCGTCGGGGGTGGCCCAGCCCTGGCGCAGCAGGCCGGCCAGCAGGGCGCCACCCATCTTGCCGCCGCCGATGATCTGCAGCCGCGTCGTCGCCATGGCGGCGACGTTAGATCGTGGCCACGGCGCCGGCGGCCCGGGGCGCCGCACCCGACTTCCCCGATCGCGGCGTGCGCCCCGGGCCCGGCCGGGACGCACGGTAGACCGACGTGGGTTTAAAGTCAATGAGATGTCACGACGAGCGGCGGAAGCGGGAGGCGAAGCCGATGCGCAGCATCGGCTGGAACCAGCGCTCGACCCACTCGTAGAGCGAGCCGAGGATGCGGTCGAGCTCGTCCTCGTCGACGGCGGTGTTGGCGATCTGGCCGACGAGGAAGATGGCGTCCTCCTCGCCGATGGCGAAGGCCGCGCCGTACAGCCGGGTGTTCAGCCGCAGCAGGTACTCGTAGAGCGACCCGGCGTTCTCCTCCGGCGCCGGCATGACGTAGGTCTCGTAGTGCAGGGTGCGCTGGCGCAGGTGGAACCAGATGGTGAAGACGTCCTTGGCCTCGCCCCGGACCCGCACGAACCACCGCCGCTCGCCCGAGGTCTCGTCGCGCTCGACGGCCTCCACGACCGGGTTCTCGGCGCGCTGGCGCTCGAGCCAGCCCTCGATCCGGGCCGAGATCTCGTCGAGCTCCTGCTCGGTCGACGGACGCTGGACCATGGCCGCACGCTACCGGCGCGCCCACCCGCCGGCGCCACCCCGGCCGGGGGCTCAGCCCTCGCAGGTCGCCGGCGTGCGGGCGGCGAGGTCGGCGTAGATGCGCCGCAGGCGGGCCGCGGTGGTCGACCACGTGTAGTCGCGCGCCCGGCGGGCCGCGGCGGCCGACAGGGCCGCCGCCAGCGGCGGGTTGGCCAGGATCTGCGCGGCGTGGGCGGCGTAGGCCCGCGGGTCGCGCTGCTCGACGAGGAAGCCCGTGCGGCCGTGCTCGACCAGCGTGCGCAGGCCGCCGACGGCCGCGGCCACGACCGGGGTGCCGCAGGCGGCCGCCTCGAGCGCCACGAGGCCGAACGACTCGCTGCGGCTCGGCACCAGCACGACGTCGGCCGCCCGGTAGTAGCTCGACAGCAGGTGGTGCGGCTGGGGGTCGGCGAACCGGACCCGCTCGGCCACGCCGAGGGCGGCGGCCAGCTTCTCGACCCGCTCCAGCTCGCGCACGCCGTCGGCCCCGCTGGGACCGCCCACGACCACCAGCACCGCGGTGGGGTCGTCGAGCTCGGCCAGCGCCCGCACGGCCACGTCCAGGCCCTTCAGCGGCTGGATCCGGCCCACGAACAGCAGCATCGGGCCGTCGCCGGGGCCGAGGTGGGGCAGCGCCGCCCGGGCGCCCGCGCGGTCGCCCGGCGAGAAGAAGGCGTGGACGACCCCGGGAGGCACGATCTCGATCCGGTCCGGGTCGGCCCCGTAGAGCTGCTGGAGCTGGGTCGCCTCCGCCGCGCTGTTGGCGAGGATGACGTCGGAGCAGCCGATGACCGCCGTCTCGGCCTCGATCCGGCGGCGCGGCTCGGGGTCGCCGGTCTCGGCCTTGACCCGGGCCAGCGTGTGGAACGTCGACACCAGCGGCAGGTCGAGCTCGTGCTTCAGGCGGTGGCCGGCGACGCCGGACAGCCAGTAGTTGGCGTGCAGCGCGTCGACGCCCCGCAGGTCGTCGCCGGTGACGAGGTGCTGGAGCACGCCGTCGGCGAACTCGTCGACGACCTCGGGCAGCTCCTCCTTCGTGAGGTCCGTCGGCCCGGCGGGGACGTGGACGACCCGGAACCCCGGCTCGACCTCCACGACCTCGGGCAGCCCGTCGGCCCAGCGACGGGTGTACACGTCGGCCTGCACACCGGCCTGGGCCAGCGCCGAGACCAGCTCGCGCACGTAGACGTTCATGCCCCCGCTGTCGCCGGCGCCCGGCTGGGCGAGCGGCGAGGTGTGCAGGGAGAGGACAGCGAGTCGTCGCACCATCGGAGGACGAACACCCTCCCCGCCCCGGGGATTCCCACGCAAGCCCGGCGACCGCCGGCCCGCCCGGCCGCGCGGGCGCGCCGACGACGGGTGCCGGTCCGGCGCTCAGGGGTATAGGTTCGGGTCCGTTCGCCGACGAACCAAGGAGTGCCGATGGCCTTCGAGTTGCCCCCGCTTCCGTACCCCAAGGACGCCCTCGCCCCGCACATGAGCGAGAGGACGCTCGAGTTCCACCACGGCAAGCACCACGCGACCTACGTCAAGAACCTGAACGGCCTGATCGAGGGCACGCCGAACGAGGGGAAGAGCCTGGAGGAGATCATCCTCTCGGCCGAGCCGGGCGGGCTCTTCAACAACGCCGCCCAGGTCTGGAACCACACGTTCTTCTGGAACTGCATGCGGCCGGACGGCGGCGGCGAGCCCGACGGCGAGCTCAAGACGGCGATCGAGCAGTCGTTCGGCTCGGTCGACAAGTTCCTGGAGGAGTTCAAGACCAAGGCGACGACCCTGTTCGGGTCGGGCTACACCTGGCTGGTCAAGGGCGACGGCGGCCTGGAGATCATCCAGACGAAGGACGCCGACCTGCCGATGAAGCACGGCAAGACGGCGCTGCTCACCGTCGACGTGTGGGAGCACGCCTACTACCTCGACTACCAGAACGCCCGCCCGGCCTTCATCGAGGCCTGGCTCGGCAACCTGGTCAACTGGGAGTTCGTCGCCCAGAACCTGGCCGGCGCCTGATCGGACGGCGGGCGGCGGGCGCCCACCGCGGCGCCCTCGTCGAGGCCCGGCGCCACCCGGTGCCGGGCCTCGTCGCGCCCGGGCGGGGCGCGCGTCGACGGCCGGGTCGCCGCTCGCGCCCGCTCGCGTGCTGGTGCGACCCGGGCGGGCTCAGAGGGCGCCCGCGGCGGCGGCCCACACCGGGGCCAGGACGAGCAGCGTGTCGATGCGGCGCAGCGCCGGCGCCGGCGCCCCCGCCCCGGGCAGCAGCGCCGAGCCGAAGATCTGGCCGAGCGGGCAGGCGGCGGCGGTGACGCCGAGGAGGGCGACCCCGGCGGCGTCGTAGGGCTCGACCAGCATGACCGCCAGCGGCAGCGCCACCAGCGACGCCGTCGTGACCCCCGCCAGCGGCCCCTCGACCGGGTTGCCGGCCCCCGAGCCGACGAGGAAGTCGGCCATCTCGTAGGCGCAGACCACGACCACGAGGACGAGGGCGGCGAACATCGACTCGGCCCGGGTGAGCACGACGCTGCCGGCGGCGAAGGCCGGCAGCAGCGCGAAGAGGAGGATGCCGAGGGTGGCCATGCGCCCGCCCGGGCCGGGCATGCGGGCCCCGTCGGGGCTGCAGGCCACGCCGACGGCGACGACGAACCCCAGGGCGAGCCCGCCCACGAGGCCGGGCAGCCCCACGAGGGCGGCGAGGACCGGCAGCGCCGCCACGCCGGCGGCCAGGTCGGCCTGCCACTGCACCGAGCCCCAGGCCCGCACGACCTGACGGGCGGCCCAGCCCACGGCGACCGCGAGGGCGAGCGCCGCGGTGATCGGGGAGGCGCCGACCGCGGCCGTGAACCCGACGAACCACGCCAGCCCCAGCCGGACCCGGGGCCCGTCGATGTCGTAGACGACGGCGAGCCGCCGGCGGTCGATGGGGCGGCGGCGCCGGTGCTCGCCCGAGGGCGTGCGTGACCGCCCGGCCGGGGGGCGGCCGAGGTCGGGCGCCGGCGGCACCTCGGCGGACGCCGGGCCGGCGCCGAACAGCGGGTCACCGGCGGCGGGGGCGAGGTCGTCGACCGGCCCGCGGTCGAGGTCCGGTGCCGGCGGCGCGGCGGCGCCGGCGGCCGGGGCGGCGCCGGTCCCAGGGGGTGCGGCGCCCCGCCCGAGGTCCGGTGCCGGCGGCACGTCGACGGGCGCCCGCCGCCCCCGGTCGGACGGCGGAGGCACCCGGTGGAGCTCGGGCGCCGGCGCGGCGGCGCCGGGGCCGGGGCGTCCCCCGAGGTCGGGCGCGGGCGGCACCTCGGGCGCAGCCGGGCCGGCCGGCGACCGCCCCGGGACGTCGCGCCCGACGCCGCCCCCCGGGGCGCGCGGCGGTCGGGGCCGGCGCGGGGGCAGCGGGTCGACGACCTCCTCGAAGGGCGGCAGCTCCTCCGGCGGCGGGATGAAGACCTGGACGGGCGACCGCTTCAGCCCGGTGGCCGGCGGCGGCGTCCGCGCCGCCGGCGGGCGGTCGCCGGGCGCGGGCGCGTCGACGCCGCGGCCGTTGGCGCCGGCGCCGTTGCCGTGGGTGGGCCCGGCCTCGTCCCGCCGGCTGCGCCCGTCCCCCACGGGCGCCTCGCCCGCCCACCACTCGGTGTCGGACCGTCCGGTCACCGGGCGCCTCCGGACACCGGCGGCAGCACGGCGACCTCGTCGTCGTCGCCGACGGGCTCGTCGCCCCGGGCCGGCTCGCCGTTCAACCACACCCGGCAGTTCGGGAGCAGGGCCGCGAACGCCGGCGCGTAGCGGGCCCGGGCGCCCGCGAGCACCTCGTCGACGGTGGCGCCGTCGACGACGTCGCGACCGGTGCCGGCGGCCTCGCGGGCCTGGGCGAAGAGCCGGAGGACGGCCATGGTCGCCGCCCTACCCCTGCCGCCCCCGGGCGCGACCCTGGGCGACCGACGCGGAGGGGACCTGGGCCTTCCCCGGCTTGTCGAGCGGCAGAGCCATCGGTCGGACGTCTCCTCGGTGCGGGTCGGCGCTCCCCAGCGGAACGCCGAACGAGCCTAGTGGCTGCACCCGGTAGCGTCCCATGCCCATGAGCGCCGAGACACCCCCCGCCCGCCTCCTGCTCGTCCGCCACGGGCAGTCGGAGTGGAACGCGGTCGGGCGGTGGCAGGGGCAGGCCGACCCCCCGCTCAGCGACCTCGGGCGGCGCCAGGCCCTCGAGGCGGCCCGGGCCCTCGGCGCGATCGACGCCATCTGGTCGTCCGACCTGCAGCGGGCCCGCGACACGGCCGAGATCATCGCCGAGGAGCTGGGGGTGGGGCCGGTGGTCGTCGACCCCGACCTCCGGGAGCGGGACGCCGGCGAGTTCTCCGGGCTGACCCGGGCCGAGATCGAGGAGCGCTTCCCCGGCTACCTGGCCGACGGGCGCCGACCGCCGAGCTGGGAGCCCGACGAGCACCTGCTGGCCCGGGCCATGCGAGCGCTGCGGCGCATCGCCGCCGCCGTGCCGGGGGGCGACGTGCTGGTGGTGACCCACGGCGGCCTCGTCTACGCGGTCGAGCAGTCGCTGGGCGCGGAGTTCCGGCGCATGGCCAACACCGAGGGCCGGTGGGTCGAGGTCGGCCCGGGGTCCGTGCGCCTCGGCGAGCGCGTGGTGCTGTCCGAGCCGCAGGACACGACCGTCCCCAACCAGATCTGACGGACCCGGCCGGCGCCGGTCGGGACGTCAGCCGGGCGGGCGGGGGGCGCCGTCCCGCTCGAGGGCGGCGGCGACCTGCGCGTGGCGCTCGCAGAACGGCGTCGTGGGGTCGGCCGCCAGCCGCTCGTCCGCGATCGGCTCGCCGCAGGCCTCGCACCGGCCGTAGGTGCCGGCGTCGAGGCGCTCGAGCGCCACGTCGACCCCGGCCAGGTCGGCCTCGACCCGGTCGAGCTCCGCGGCCTCGCCGTCGTGCCGGTCACCGTCGTCCACGGGCCCGAGCCTAGGCAGCCGGGCGGGACGTGGGGGTGGAGGGCCTCGAACCCTCGCGCATCCGCTTAAAAGGCGGCCGCTCTGCCAGCTGAGCTACACCCCCCGGACCTCTGTGCACGATAACCGCGCCGCCCGGCACCTGGACCGGGGACGGGGCGACCACGGTACGTGCTGCTCGCACCCTCGTGCGTGCCAGCTTGTGACGCCGGGCGCACGTGTTAACCTTCGGGCGGCAGATCTGGGGGGCCTTTCCCTCTGGGCGGGAAGTCAGGAGGACCCATCGTGAAGCGTGTGCTCGCGTGCGCAGCGCTCGCCGTCGTGCTGCTGGCCGCTCCGGCTGCTGCGCAGCAGTATCCGCCGGCCGTCAACAGCCTGACGATCAGCGACACCACCCCGACGCCGGGCCAGACCATCACCATCGAGGGCCGCACCTTCGCCGCCGGCAGCACGGTGACCGTCACCATGGAGTCCGACCCGGTCACCCTCGGCACGGCCGTCGCCGACGACCAGGGTGTCTTCACCCTGCAGGCGACGATCCCGATCGACACCGCGCTCGGCCAGCACACCATCACCGCCGCCGGCCAGGCGCCCGACGGCTCCGCCCTCGTGCTCTCGGCGACGATCACCGTCGTCCAGGCCGACGGCGAGGGTGGTGCCGGCGACGCCGGCGGCGACTCGTCCGGCGCCCTGCCCCGGACCGGCGACGACACCTCGCTGCCGCTGGCCAAGCTCGGCCTCGGCCTGCTGGTCCTCGGCGGCCTCGTCACCGCCGTCGCCGCCAAGCGGCGCAAGGCGGCCGCGCTGCACTCCTGACCGGCCAGGCCCGGAGGCGGCCACGGCGGGGCCGCCCGGACGGCCACAGGATCGCTGCGGGACCCCGGCTCCGGCCGGGGTCCCGGCGCGTCCGGCCTCAGCCCCCGGCCTGCTGCACCTGGGCGCGGGCCCAGCGGTAGTCGGCCTTGCCCGCCGGGCTGCGGACGATCTCGTCCAGGAAGAGCACGTCCTTGGGCAGCTTGTAGCGGGCGATGTGGGCGCTGGCATGCTCGACGATCTCCTCGGCGGTCGCCGTCCTCCCCTCCGCCAGCTGGACGAGGGCGACGACCTCCTGGCCCCAGCGCTCGCTGGGCCGGCCGACGACGACCACGTCGTGGACGGCCGGGTGCCCGGCGATGGCCCGCTCCACCTCCTCGGCGAAGATCTTCTCGCCACCGGAGTTGATCGTCACCGAGTCCCGGCCGAGCAGCTCGATGTCGCCGTCGGCCAGGTGGCGGGCCCGGTCGCCCGGCACCGAGTACCGGACCCCGTCGATGACGGGGAACGTGCGGGCGGTCTTCGCCGCGTCGCCGAGGTAGCCGAGGGGGACCCAGCCGGACTGGGCGAGCCAGCCGATGCCGTCGTGGCCCGGCTCGAGCACCTTGTCGAGGTCCTCGCTCACCACGACCGTGCCGGGGCCGGGCGTGAAGCGCCCGGTCGCCACCTCGCCGCTCGCGGTCGAGACGTGGCTCATCTGCGCCCCGGTCTCGGACGACCCGACCGAGTCGGTCAGGAGGATGTGGGGCAGCTTGGCCAGCAGGCGCTCCTTGATCGTCGGCGTCAGCGGGGCGCCGCCGTTGCCGATGCTCACGAGCGAGCCGACGTCGTAGTCGTTGGCCTCGAGCTCGTCGACCAGCGGGCGGGCCATGGCGTCGCCGACGACGGTCAGCGTCGTGCACCGCTCCGCCTCGACCGTCCGCCACGTCTGCACCGGGTCGAACCGGCGGGTGTCGGGCGGCAGCACGACGGCGTGGCCGTTGTTCAGGGCGATGAAGCTCACCCACTGGGCGGCGCCGTGCATGAGCGGCGGCAGCACGAGGAACCGGAGGCCCTCCTCGAAGGCCCGGGCCTGGGCGGCCACGTCGTCGTAGGTCTCGACGGCCTCCTGGGTCAGGATGTTCCGCCCGCCCATGGCCGACATGAAGATGTCGTGCTGGCGCCAGAGCACGCCCTTGGGCATGCCGGTCGTGCCGCCCGTGTAGAGGATGTACAGGTCGTCGGGCGACGGCCGGACGTCGATCTCCGGGGCCGAGGCGGCCAGGGCCTCCTCGTAGTCGACGGCACCGGGCAGGAGGTCGTGGCCGGAGTCGTCGGCCACCTGCAGCAGCACCTCGAGGCGGGGCAGCCGGTCGAGCACCTCGGCGAGCACCGGCGCGAAGGACGCGTGGTAGACGAGGGCGCGGCAGCCGCTGTTGTCGAGCAGGTAGTGCAGCTCGTCGGCGACGTAGCGGTAGTTGACGTTGAACGGCGCCACCCGGGCGCGGAAGGCGCCCAGCATGGCCTCGATGTACTCGTTGCCGTTGTAGAGGTAGATGCCGAGGTGGTCCTGGCCGGACTCGTGCCCGGCCAGAGCGCTCCGCTCGGCGTGGGCCCCGAGCCCCCGCGACCGCAGGTAGGCGCCGAGCCGGGTGCTGCGGTCGACCACCTCCGAGAAGGTCAGTCGCCGGTCGCCCCGGATCAGGCACTCGCGGTCGGGGTGCTGCGCGGCGACCGTGTCGAAGACGTCGGGCAGGTTGAACTGCGTGCTGGCCACCTCGATCCCCCTCCGTGCGGCGCAGGGCACCGTCCTGACGATGTGTCAGACGGTAGTCGCCCCGGTGGGTCGGGGGCCGGTGAGCAGGCCGCCGGCGCCGGGCGCGGCGGGGCCCCGCCGGCGTCGCGCCGTGCGGGGCCCCGGTGGACCCGGTGTCCGGGTGGGTGCGGTGTCAGCGGCTGCCGCCGACCGGCTGCTTCAGGAACGGGCCGGCGCCGAGGCCGATCCACCCGATCAGGCCCAGCCACGCGCCGATCGTCGGCGAGACGTCGGCGCCCTCGGCGCTGGTGAACATCGCCAGGATGTGCCACAGCGCGAACACGCCGCACACGACGGCGACGATGACCGGCAGGTTGGGGATGTTGTTCAGCTGGTGGAGCGCCGGCAGGCGCAGGATCGCCAGGATCGCGAAGGCGATGGCGAGCAGCGCCAGGATGCGGCCGAAGCTCGAGTACGTGTCGATCGCCGCTGGCGCGCCGTCGCCGACGTCGCCGAGCGACACGCTCTCGCTGAACGAGAAGTCGCCCGAGCCGACGCTGGCCTCCAGGAAGTCGAGCGCGAACAGCGAGAGGAAGACGAGCAGCGCGCCGACGCCGGCGACGATCAGGCCGACGGTCGGCGTGAAGCTGCCGGACTGCGGGGCGTAGCCGTACCCCGGCTGGCCGTAGGGCTGGCCGTAGCCGGGCTGCGCGCCCCACTGGCCGCTGCTGGGCTGCCCGTAGCCCTGCTGCTGCCCGTAGGCCTGCTGCTGGCCGTACGGCTGCTGCGCCTGCCCGCCGGCGGCCCACCCCTCGCCGGAGGGCTGCTGCTGCGCCTGCTGCTGGGCGCCCCAGCCCTGGCCCGACTGCTGCTGCGACTGGTCGTAGGGGTTGGCGGCGGGCGCCGCGCCCTGCCCCTCGGGGTGGTCGACGCTGCGCTGGCCCGACGCATCCGCCACGTGCTCGGTCCACCGCGTTCCGTCGTGGTATCGCTGGGCGAAGCGTCCGGACGGGTCCGGATACCAGCCGGGACTGACCTGGGACATCGGTGTTGCTCCTCTGCGATGCGTGTTCCGCCGAAGGGTAGGACCCTAGCTGCCGTGAGTTGCGTCACCCGGCGCAGCCCGCCCGGCGGGACGTGCTAGCGCACCGCGGCGGCCTACAGCCAGACGAGGCCGTCGTCGGCCGGCGCGCCCGGCGGTGCCGGGTCGTCGACGGCGAGGTCGCAGGTGGGGCAGTACCACCGGGCCTCGAGCGGCGTGCCGCAGGCGCCGTGGGCCGGTGGCCCCTCGGCCGGGTCGGCGGCCGGCAGGTCGTGGGGCGCGCCCCACCCGGCCAGCATGCGGAGGGCGCCGGCCAGCTCCTCGCCGCGCGCGGTGAGCCGGTAGACGTGCCGCACCGGCCGGGTCGAGTAGGGCTCGCCGACGACGAGGCCCTCGCCCTCGAGGCGGGCGAGCCGCCGGGAGAGGATGTTGGGGGCGAGCCCGTCGATCTCGGCCAGCAGCTCGCCGAACCGGCGGGGGCCGGCCAGCAGGCGGGCGACGACCAGGAGCGACCACCGGTCGCCGACGACCTCGGCCGCCCGGGCCAGCGCCCGGTCGGCGGCGCCCGGGCCGGCGGTGCCGGCGGGCGCGGTCGGCGGCGGCTGGCGGCGGGAGGCGATCGGCATGCGCTCAGGGTACAGTGACTTGCAGATTGCAAGTGACAACCTGACCGGTGCGGCGGCGGGCCGGCGCGCCGGGCGGTGCCGGGGAGGAGCCCCGCCATGCCAGAGCAGCAGACGATCATCCGCCAGGTCGCCGACGCCGTCGCCCCCGCCGTCGTCCGCATCGGGCGGCACGGCGGCCGCGGCTGCGGGGTCGTCGTGGCCGACGGCCTCGTCGTCACCAACGCCCACAACCTCCGCGACCGCACGACCCAGGTGACCTTCGCCGACGGCCGGGCGGTGCAGGGCCGGGTCACCGCGGTCGACGCCGACGGCGACCTCACCGTCCTCGCCGTCGACACCGGCGGCGCCCCCGCGCCCCCGTGGGCCGACGCCGCCCCCGACGAGGGGGCGCCCGTCTACTCGGTCGCCGCCATCCCGGGCGGCCGCCGGGTCACCGCCGGCCGGGTGTCCTCGGTCGACCGGTCGTTCCGCGGGCCCCGGGGACGCCTGGTGACCGGCGCCTTCGAGCACACCGCCCCGGTGGCCAAGGGCACCTCCGGCAGCCCGGTCGTCGACGCCGAGGGCCGGGTCGTCGGCATCACGACGCTCCGGCTGCGGGACGGCTTCGCCCTCGCCCAGCCCGCCGGCCCCGACCTGCGGCGCCGCATCGACGAGCTGGCGGCGGGCCGCGAGCCCCGGCGCCGGGTCCTCGGCGTCGGCATCGCCCCCGGTCGGGTCGCGCAGCGCCTGCGCGCCGCGGTCGGCCTCCCCGAGCGCCCGGGCGCCCTGGTGCGGGCCGTCGCCGAGGGCGGCCCGGCGGCCCGGGCCGGCATCCGGACCGGCGACCTCGTCACCGCCGTCGGGGACGTCGCCGTCGGCGGCCCGGCCGACCTCGAGGCCGCGCTGGCCGACCCCGAGCTGCCGGCCAGCGTGCGGGTCCACCTCGTGCGAGGGGCCGACGAGCTCGACGTCGTCGTCACCTTCGACGACGAGCCGGGGCCGGCCGACGCCACCGACGAGCCGGCGGGCTGACGCCCGGGCGGAGCGCCGCCCGGGCGGCCGCGCGGCGCGTGGCCGTAGGCTGCCGCCCGTGGCCACCGGAGTCCGGCCCATGAAGGCCGTCGTCGGGGAGCTGCCCACGGGCCCCGGCTGGGTGTACGAGGTCAAGTGGGACGGCATGCGGGTCCTCTGCGACGTCGCGCCCGACGGCGTGCGGGCCTGGAGCGCCAACGGGCGCGACGCCCTCGTCGCCTTCCCCGAGCTGGCGGCCCTCGGGCCGGCCCTGGCCCCGCTCGACGCCCTGCTCGACGGCGAGGTCGTCGCGCTCGACGACGCCGGGCGGCCCAGCTTCGAGCGGCTGCAGCGCCGCATGCACGTGTCCTCGGCCGCCGAGGCCGGCCGCCGCGCCGCCGACACGCCGATCGCGTACGTCGTGTTCGACCTGCTCCGCCTGGGCGGACACGACCTGACCGGCCGGCCGTGGGCCGAGCGGCGCCGCCTCCTCGACGAGATCGCGGACGACCTGCCCGCCGGGGTCGACGTCGCCCAGGTCTACGACGACGGCCGGGCCCTGCTCGACGCGGTCGCCCGGCAGGGGCTCGAGGGGGTGGTCGCCAAGCGCGCCGACGCGCCCTACGAGCCGGGCGCCCGCTCCCGGCGCTGGGTCAAGGTGAAGGTGCGGCGCCACGACGAGCTGGTGGTCGGCGGCTGGAGCGGCGGGGCCGGCAACCGCGCCGGGAAGCTCGGCTCGCTGCTCGTCGGCGTCCACCGCCGGCCGGGCGACGGCGTGCTGCAGTACGCGGGCCGGGTGGGCTCCGGCTTCACCGTCGCCGAGCTCGACCGGATCGCCGCCCGCCTGGCCCCGCTCGCCACCGACGTCTGCCCGTTCGACCCGCCGCCGCCCCGCGACCAGGCCCGGGGCGCCCACTGGGTGCGGCCCGAGGTGGTCGTCGAGGTCGCCTACACCGAGTGGACCGCGGACGGCCGCCTGCGCCACCCCGTCTACATGGGCGAGCGGACCGACGTCGACGCCGCCGCCGTCGTGCGGCCGCCGCCGGCCGGGTGACGGCCCGCCGCGGCGCCGCGGGACCCGCCGCGACGGCCGAGCCGAGCCGGCGGGCCGGCACTAGCCTCGACACCGGCGTGGACGAGCGCTCGACCGACCGCATCCGACTCACCGTGCCGGCGGCCACGGCCGCCGTCCGCATCGCCCGGGCGGGGGCCGCCGGGCTCGCGACCCGCGCCGGGTTCTCCTACCAGGAGGTCGAGCAGCTGCAGCTGGCGGTGGGCGAGGCGGCCGGCGTGCTCGCCGGTCGCGAGCCGGCGCAGGGCCGGCTGGAGCTGGTCTTCGACGTCGGCCCCGACGCCCTGCGCGTCGACCTCCACCTCCTCCCCGGGGCCGCGTTGCCCGGCGCGGACGGCGGCGCCCACCCCGGCCTCCCGAAGCTGGCCGCGGCCGTCTTCGACTCGGCGCTCGACTCGTGGCGGGTGGCCGACGACGGCCGCCGCCTCGTGCTGGTCAAGCACCGCTCCGACGTCGACGAGGACGACGACTGACGGCGACCCGGCGGCGGGCCGGCCGGCCTGCCCACCCGGTCAGCGGCCGGTGTGGCCGAAGCCGCCGGTGCCCCGCTCGGTCTCGTCGAGCCGGTCGACCGGCGTGAAGCAGGCGTGCTCGACCCGCTGGATCACCAGCTGGGCGATCCGGTCGCCCCGCCGCACCTCGTAGTCGTGGTCGGGGTCGGTGTTGACGAGCAGCACCCGCAGCTCGTCGCGGTAGCCGCTGTCGATGAGCCCGGGCGTGTTCAGGCAGGTGACGCCGTGGCGCCAGGCCAGACCGCTGCGGGGCTGCACGAAGCCCGCGTAGCCCTCGGGCAGCGCCAGCGCGATCCCGGTCGGCACCAGCGCCCGCCCGCCACCCCGGCGCAGCAGCGCGGGCTCGCGGGCCACGAGGTCGGCACCCGCGTCGCCCGGGCGGGCGTAGGCGGGCAGCGGCAGGTCGGGGTCGAGGCGGACGACGGGGATGCGCAGCACGGCGCCCATTCTCCCGCTCGACGCGCCGGCCGGCCGGACCACCTAGCCTCGCACCCGATGCTCGTGTGGATGGACCTGGAGATGACGGGGCTCGACCCGACGACCGACGTCATCGTCGAGATCGCGACCCTGGTCACCGACGACGACCTGAACGTCGTCGCCGAGGGGCCCGACCTCGTCGTCCACCACCCGCCCGAGGTCCTCGACCGCATGAGCGACGTCGTGCGCGAGATGCACACCCGCAGCGGCCTGCTCGCCGCCATCGAGGCCTCGACCGTCTCGCTGGCCGAGGCCGGCGCCGCCACCCTCGACTTCATCCGGCGCCACGTCCCCACCCCCCGGTCGGTGCCGCTGTGCGGCAACTCGATCGGCACCGACCGGCGCTTCCTCGCCGCCTACCTACCCGAGATCGAGGACTACCTGCACTACCGGTCGGTGGACGTCTCGACCATCAAGGAGCTCGCCCTGCGGTGGGCGCCCGAGGTGGTCGAGGGCGCGCCCCGCAAGTCGACCTCGCACCGGGCCCTCGACGACATCCGCGAGAGCGTCGAGGAGCTGCGCTGGTACCGCGACCACCTCTTCCGCCTGGACCGGCGACCGGCCGGCCACGACGGCGGCCAGGGGCCGGCGACCGGCGGGCCCGACCCCGCCGGGGCGCCCGAGCAGTCCGGCACGACGGCCTGAACGGCGCGAGCGGCACAACGATCCTGCCGACGACCAAACGAATCGCGCCAGATCTCGTTAATTGATTGACGCCGGCGCCCCCGCCGTGGTGCGCTTGCACAACGGCGGCCAGACGGCTGCCGATCGAGCGGCCCCACCCGGGGCAGAGAGGACGGAACCGGACCGATGATCACGCGCACGATGCACCAGATGGGTGGCCACGCCGCCGGTGCCACGCGCCTCGGTTCGGCCCCGACCACCCTCCACGCCTCGCTCGCCTACGACCGGGTCGACCGGTGCGCCGCGTCCGCCGCCGTGGCCATCCTGGTCAAGCCCTGGAACGAGGTCGAGCTCGCGCAGGCCCTCCCGGTGTTCACCACCGATCGACCCACCCGACGACCCTTCGAGCGTTCACCCTGATCAGTTCAGGCGCCGGAGCGCAGACCATTCGAAGGCCGTCGGGATCGACCCGGCGGCCTTTTCCTTTGCCGGCGCCCCCACCACCAGCGACATCCCACCCACACCGCACATCCCGCATCAGCGACACGAGGGGAATGGGCTGATGGCCCCCACCGCAACCGAACAGGACAAGATCATCGACCTCACGGCCACCGGGATGTTCGGCCCGGACGAGGCCGAGCACGACGACGCGGCGCAGGACGAGGCCACCGACGGACTGCTCACCCAGGACTCCTGGTGGGCGCACGCCCGCTGCAACGACGGCAGCGGCCGGCTCGCCGGGCTGTTCTTCAGCGAGGAGCTGCAGGACATCGCCCGGGCCAAGAACATCTGCGCCACCTGCCCGGCCATGATCCCGTGCCTCGAGGGCGCGCTGGAGCGCCGCGAGCCCTGGGGCGTGTGGGGCGGTCAGCTGTTCCTCAACGGCAAGATCCTCGCCACCAAGCGGCGGCGGGGGCGACCGCCGAAGCGGCCCCGCCCCGAGGACCAGCTGCCCGACATCCCGATCCCCGAGCACCTCCAGGACGTGGCGATCGTCCGGAGCGCCTGACGGGACCAGCCGTGACCGACGGCCCGATGCACCACTAGCTGCGCCGACCGGACCACCACCGGCACTGCGGCGAACGCGGCGAAGGGCCCGGTGGCACGGCGACGACCGGCGTCCCCCGGTACGCACCTGCGGCGCGGGGCACCCGAGCACGAGGTGCCCCGCGCCGGTGCGTCGATTGCCGCGCCCGGCCGGCCCGACGGTACGGTCGTAGCCGTGGCATCCCGCCGCATCCCCCTCCCCGCGGTCCTCCTGTCGACCGCCCTCGCCCTGGCCGCCGCGCTGGGCACCTTCGCGCTGCTCGACGACGGCGACGGCGGCGCCTCCGGCGACGAGCCCGCCGGGCGCTACGAGCTGACGCCGGCGGGCGACGTGCCGGGGTCGCTCGACGAGGTGCGACTGGTGCCGCTCGACGGCGGCGACGAGCAGCGGCTCGGCGACCTCGTCGGGTCGCGGCCGGTCGTCGTCAACTTCTTCGCCTCGTGGTGCGCGCCCTGCGTCGAGGAGATGCCGGCCTTCGAGGCGGTGCACCAGGACGTGGGCGACCGGGTGACGCTCATCGGCATGGCCAACCAGGACGCGCCCGAGAACGCCCTGGAGACCGTCGCCGCGACCGGCGTCACCTACCCCACCTTCGGCGACCCGGACGGCGACGCCCTCACCTTCTTCGGCGGGCTCGCCATGCCGACGACCGTGTTCATCGACACCGACGGCGAGGTCGTCGAGGTCCACAGCGGCGCGCTGACCGAGGACGAGCTGCGGGCGAAGCTGGGCGAGCTGTTCGGGGTCGAGGCGTGATCCTCGCCGTCGGTCCCGACCAGGCCTGGGCCTACTACCTGACGCTCGGGATGGTCGCGACCGTCAACCCGTGCGGGTTCGCCATGCTGCCCGCCTACCTGTCGTACTTCCTGGGCCTCGAGGGCCGCGACGCCGACGAGCCCCGGGCCGGTGTCGCCGTGGCGATGCGGGTGGCGGTCGCGGTGGCGGCCGGGTTCCTCGCCGTGTTCGCCGTCGCCGGCGCCGCCGTCCGGCTGACCTCGCTGCCGGTCTACGAGACGGTGCCGTGGGTCTCGATCGTCATCGGGCTGGCGCTGGCGGTGCTCGGCCTCGCCATGCTCGCCGGCTACGAGCCCTCGGTGCGCCTGCCCCGCCTCGACCGGGGCGGCCGCGAGCGCACGGTGCGGTCGATGTTCGTCTTCGGCGTGTCCTACGCCATCACCTCGATCGGCTGCACGATGCCGCTCTTCCTCGGGGCGGTGGCCGGCACGATGACCAACGACTCGATCGTCGACGGCATCCTCGTCTTCGCCGTCTACGGGCTGGGCATGACGGTCGTCCTGCTGGCGCTCACGGTGGCGATCGCCCTGGCCCGCACCTCGATCGTGCGGCGGCTGCGCCAGCTCCAGCCCCACGTCCACCGCATCTCCGGCGGGCTGGTCACCCTCGCCGGCGCCTACGTCGCCTGGTACGGCTGGCAGTCGCGGGGCCTCGGCGAGGGCCGGGTGCCCGACTCGAACGTCACCCGCGTCGTGTCCGACTGGTCGACCAGCGTGACCTCGTGGATCGACAGCGTGGGCGCCGTGCGCATCACGGTCGTCGTCGCCATCCTGCTGGCCGGCGTCCTGGTCGGCGTGCGCGCCACCCGCGACGCCGGTGACGGCGGGGCGCCCGCCCCGGGCGACCGGCCGCCCGCCGGCCCCCGCCGGCGCCGGCGCCGGGACCCGGCACCGCAGGGCTGACCTCCGGGCGGCGCCGTCAGGGCCCGAGGCGCTCGACCCGCCAACCCGTGGGCGCCTGCGGGTCGCGGTGGTAGACGAGCCGGTCGTGCATCCGGTGCTCGCGGCCCTGCCAGAACTCGACGCGGTGGTGCACGACCCGGATGCCGCCCCAGTGCGAGGGCCGCGGGATCGGGCGGCCGGCGTGCGCGGCGTCGATCCCCGCCCACCGGCGCTCGAGCGTCGCCCGGTCGGGCACCGGGCGGCTCTGGGGCGAGGCCAGTGCGGCGATCTGGCTGCCCCGGGGGCGGGTGGCCCAGTAGGCGTCGGCGGCCTCGTCCTCGAGGCGCTCGGCCACGCCGTCGACGACGACCTGGCGGCCCAACGGGTGCCAGGGGAACAGCAGGGCGACCTGCGGGTTGGCGGCCAGCTCGCGGCCCTTGCGGCTCTCGTGGTTGGAGAAGAACACGAAGCCGCGCTCGTCGAGCCCGCGCAGCAGCACCGTGCGCACCGAGGGCCGGCCCTCGGGTGTCGCCGTGGCCACGACCATGGCGTTGGGGTCGCCCACCGCCACCGGGCGCCACTCGGCGAACCACCGGCGGAACTGCTCGACGGGGTCGGGCGCGAGGTCGGCCTCGTCGAGGCCCGCGTAGGTGTACTCCTCGCGCAGCTCCGCCAGCTCGCTCAGGTCCATGCCCCTCGGTCTACCGCGCGCCGGCGCCGCCCCGGGCCCACGCGGGCCGGAGGGGCGGCGCCGGGCGCCGGGCGGGCGCCGGTCAGTCGCCGAAGCCGTGGTCGGCGAGCCAGTCCTCGGCGATGTCCTCGGCGTCCTCGCGGTCGACGTCGTAGCGCCGGTTCATCTCGATGAGGTCCTCGGTCGTCAGCTCGGCCGAGACCGCGTCGAGCACCGAGGTGAGGTCGTCGCCGTAGGCGTCGATCAGCTCCTGGCTGACGACGGGGAAGACGTTGTCGGCGGCCAGCATCTGCTGGTCGTCCTCGAGCAGCACGAAGCCCTCGGAGTCGATGCGCCCGTCGGTCGAGAACAGCACGCCGATGTCGATGGCGCCCTCGCTGAGCGCCGTGGCCACGAGGCCGGCGTCCAGCGGCTCGAAGTTCTGCGACAGGTCGACGCCGTAGACCCGCTGGAGGCCCGGGATGCAGAACGGGTTCGACTCGCAGTCCTGCGGCGCGCCGAGCGTCAGCTCGTCGGCGTGGTCGGCCAGGTCGGACAGCGTCTCGAGCCCGAGCTCGTCCGCCGTCTCCCGGGTGACGACGAAGGCGTTCGTGTCCACGGCCTCCGACGGCGTCAGCGCCACCAGGTCGCGCTCCTCCAGGAGCGGCTCGAGGTGGCCGAGCGTCTCCTCGACGTCGCCGGTCGCCTGCCCCGCGTTGTCGTTGAGGAACTCGAGCTGCGAGGCGACGTAGTCGGGCGCGAGGTTGACGTCGCCGGACTCGAAGGCGCCGAACAGCAGGTCGCGGAAGCCGCCGACCTCCTGGATGTCGGCGTCGAAGCCGGCGTCGTCGAGCGCGCCCTCGTAGATCTCGGCGAGGATCAGCGACTCACCGAAGTCCTGGGCCCCGATGCGGATGGCCGGGCCCTCGGGGACCGTCCCGCCGTCGTCGCCGGCGTCGGCGTCGGAGTCGTCGTCACCGCAGGCCGCGGCGACGAGCGCGAGCGCGACGACGGCGACGAGCAGCCGCCGCGCCCACCGCGGGCCGGCGGCGGGCCGGCGCTCGGGTGGCCCGGCGGCATCCGTGGGTGCCCGGTCCTCGTCCCGCAGGGTGGTGGTGGTCGGTGCCATGGGTCTTGTCCTTTCCCCGGCTGTTGCTGTCGTGGAGAGCTGGAGGCGGTGGCGGGCACGGCGGTGCGGCGGCGGGGTCAGGGCGCGGCGGGCGCGGCGCCGCCGTCGGGGCCGGCCACCGCGGCGTCGGCCCAGCGGCCCGGCTTGCGGCGCCACGGCACGAGCAGCCGGGCGGCGAGCGCGAAGATGGCGTCGACGGCGAGCGCCAGCAGCGCCACCGCCACGGCGCCGGCCAGCATGCGGCCCTTGTTGGGGCTCGTGAACCCGGTGACGATGAGCGTGCCGAGGTTGCGGTACCCGACGAGGGCGCCGAGCGTGGCGGTGGCGACCACCTGGACGGCGGACACCCGCAGGCCGGTGAGGACGAGGGGCAGGGCGACGGGGAGCTCGACGCGCCGCACCAGCTCGCCACCCCGCATGCCCATGCCCTGCGCCGCCTCGACCGCGTCGGCGGGCACGTCGCGCACGCCGGTGTAGGTGTTGGTGAAGATCGGCGGCACGGCCAGCAGGACGAGGGCGACGATGGTCGGCCAGAAGCCGAGGCCGAACCCGTAGCGCAGCGAGAACGGCAGCAGCAGGGCCAGCACGGCGAAGCTCGGCACGGCCCGGCCGATGTTGACGACCGAGACCGCCAGCAGCGCACCCCGCTTGACGTGGCCGAGCAGCACGCCGGCGGGGATCGCGACGGCGGCGGCGACCAGCACCGCGACCGCCGAGACCCGCAGGTGGGCCCAGGCGAGCGCGGGCAGCCCGTTGCGACCCGACCAGGCCTCCGACGACCGGAGGTAGTCCCACATGTCGCCCAGCGCGCCGCTCACGTCGCCACCTCCGCGCGCCCGGACCCGCCGGCGGCCGCCCCCCGGGCCCGGGCCCAGGGCGTGATCAGCCACTCGAGGCCGACGAAGAGGACGTCCAACGCCACGGCGAGGGCGACCGACAGCACGGTGCCGACGACGATCGGCGTCGGGAAGTCCCGGGACAGCCCGTCGTTGATGAGGTCGCCGAAGCCGCCCATGCCCACCAGCGCCGTCACCGTCACGAGCCCGACCGTGGTCACCGTCGCGATGCGCAGGCCGGCCACGATGGCCGGCACGGCGAGCGGCAGGTCGACCTGCAGCAGCCGCCGCCAGCGCTCGTAGCCCATGGCGTCGGCCGCCTCCCGGGCGGCGGGGGGCACGCCGTCCAGCCCGGCGACGATGTTCCGCAGCAGGATGAGCAGCGTGTAGCTGACGAGCGCCACCAGCGAGGTGCGGAAGCCGAGCCCGAAGAAGGGGATGGCGACGAGCACGCCGAACAGCGCCAGGCTGGGGATCGCGTAGAGGACGCTGCACACGCCGGCGAGCGGCTCGTAGGTCCAGCGCCAGCGCACGGCCACGAGGGCGAGGACGAGCGAGATGGCGAAGCCGACGGCCACCGAGACGGCGGTGAGGTGGAGGTGCTCCCACAGCGCGGCCGTGATGTCGTCGGTGTGGTCGCGCACCCAGTCCCACCGCACGAGCGGCTCGGCGGCCGCCAGCGGGGCCGTCACCCGGTGACCCCCTCGGCCAGGTCGTCCAGCGTGAGGATCCCGAGGTAGCGGGCGTCCGGCGAGGCGCCCGCCGCGCCGGCGTGGGGGTCGTCGACGACGACCGCCACCCGCGACCGGGAGGTGACGATGACGTCGAGGGCCGACCGCAGCGTCGTGTCGGCCCGCACCACCGCGGCGAACCGCCGGGGCTCGGCGTCCGCCACGGTGGCCACCCGGTCGAGCTCGTCGGCTCCGACCCACCCCCGCAGCCGGTCCCCGGCGCAGACGACGACCCAGTCGGTGCCCTCCCGGGCCATCACCTGCCGGGCCTCGTCGGCCGACGCGGCGGTGCCGACGACGGGGCCGCGCCGGAGCGCCGCGCTGCCGACCCGCAGGAGCGACAGCCGCTTGATCCCCCGGTCCTCGCCGAGGAAGTCGGCCACGAAGTCGGTGGCCGGCTCCCGCAGCAGGTCCTCGGGCGGCCCGACCTGCTCGAGCACGCCGCCGACGTTGAGGACGGCGATGCGGTCGGCCAGCTTGATGGCCTCGTCGATGTCGTGGGTGACGAGCACGATCGTCTTGTGGACCCGCCGCTGCAGGGCCATGAGCTCGTCCTGCAGGCGGGCCCGCACGATGGGGTCGACCGCCGAGTACGGCTCGTCCATGAGCAGCACCGGGGGGTCGGCGGCCAGCGCCCGGGCCACGCCGACCCGCTGCTGCTGACCGCCGGAGAGCGCGGCCGGGTAGCGGTCGAGCAGGTCGGGGTCGAGGTCGAGGAGCTCGGCGAGCTCGTGCACCCGGTCGTCGATGCGCCGGCGGGGCCAGCCGAGCAGCCGGGGGACGGTGGCGATGTTGTCCCGCACCTTGCGGTGGGGGAACAGCCCGGCCTGCTGGATGACGTAGCCGATGCCCCGCCGCAGCTCGTGCACCGGCAGGCTGCGCACGTCGACGCCGTCGAGCCACACGGTGCCGCTCGTCGGCTCGACGAGCCGGTTGATCATCTTCAGGGTCGTCGTCTTGCCGCACCCCGAGGGGCCGACCAGCGCCACCAGCTCGCCGCGGGGCACGGTCAGGTCGAGGCCGTCGACCGCCGGGCGGGACGCCCCCGGGTAGACCTTGGTCAGGCGGTCCAGGCGCAGCGCGACCTGACCGCCGGCGTCGGCGGGTGGCCCCGGCTCGGCTCCGATCTCGGCGACGGGCGGCGGCGCACCGACCGGCACGGCGACGTCGGCCGGCGCCGACGCCTGGCGATCCCTCACGCGTCCGCTGGGCGCGGCGGTCGCTGGCGAGCTGTGGTGCGCATAACGGTCCCCTCCCCGCTGTCCGCGGCCCCGGGCAGCCGTCGGGCCGTCTCCTCCCGGCCCTGGGTCTTGGTGAGCGCCAGTCACGTTACCGCCGCCACCCCGCGTTGACGCCTGCATCACCGGTGCCCGGGCGGCGGGGTCGGGCGCGGGCCGCGACGGCGGCCCGCGCCCCGCGACCTAGCGCTGCTCGGCCGGGACCGTGCGGGGGGCGCCGGCGGCGAGCGGCTCGGCAGGGGGCCGGCGCAGGCCGCGGGTGACCCAGCCGCGGCCCTCGGCCCACACGAGCATCGGCGGGAGGAACACGAGCGCCGACAGCAGCGCCACCGCCACGTTCATGGCCACGATCCGGCCGAAGTCCCGCAGCAGCGGCAGCGACGACAGCGAGATGACCGCCACGCCGGCGACCGCGGTGAGGGCCGAGACGATGAAGGCCCGCCCGGTGCGGCGCGCCGTCACGTCGACGGCCTCCTCCGGCGAGTGGCCGCGCTGCCGCTCCTCGATGAAGCGCAGGAGGATGAGCGAGGTGAACTCGGTGCACAGCGCCACGACGAGCGGGCCGCCGACGGCCGTCATCGGGCTGAGCTCGAGGTCGAGGACCCAGGCGACGAGCGACGCCGCGCCGGTGGCGATGAGCACGGGCACCATCGACAGCAGGGCTCGCACGACGCTGCGCAGCCGGACGGTGAGGAAGGCGAAGACGAAGGCGATGGCCAGGTAGGTGAGCAGGATGCGGTTGGCCCGGATGTTCTCCAGCAGGCCGACGCCCACGACGGCCAGGCCCGACGGCGTGGCCCGGATGCCGTCGGGGATGACGACGCCCCCGGCGGTCTCCCCGGCCTCGAGCTCGTCGCGGATCTCGTTGGTGTAGACGGCCCGCTCCTCGAGCGACCCGGGCCCGGTGCGGAAGACGAGGTTCAGCGCGTTCGCCTCGGGGTTGACCAGCGCCCGCTGGATGTCGGGCGGCGCGACCTCGTAGGCCCGCCGGACGTCCTCCCCCGTGGGGGCGAGCGTCGTCGTGTCGGGCATCTCGATGATGTAGGCCACCGTCGTCACGATCGACGACGCGGTCAGCAGGTCGTCCGGGCGCTCGGCCAGCTGCTCGTTGGCGAACTCGGTGACGAAGGCGGCCGTCTCGTCGCTGAAGACGTCGTCGGTCTCGATGAAGATGCCGAGCTCGGCCGAGGAGCCCGTCTCGGCCTTCAGCGTGTCGATGTCGCGGATCACCTGCGTGTCCTGGTTGACCCACTCCTCGACGTCGCTCTCGATCTCCAGCTCGTCCTCGACGGCGATCCCGCCGGCGAAGACGGCGACGCTCGCGATCGCCAGCGGCACGGCGCTCGCCTTGGGCAGCTCGCCCAGCCAGGCCACCAGCCGGGCGAGGACGCCGTGGCTGAAGTCCCGGCCCTTCGTCGGCGAGCGGTACTCGCGGATGCCGAGGGTGGCGAGCGTGCCGACGATGCTGGTGAGGCAGATCACCGCGATGCCCACGGCCAGCAGCAGGCCGAAGTCGCGGATCATCGGCACCCGGGCGAACCGCAGCGCCAGGAAGGCGAAGATGGCGTCGAACGTGACGACCAGCAGCGCCGGGCCCAGGTTGACCGCCGCCTCCTGGATGGGGTGCCGGGAGCGGTCGATGACGACCTCCTCCTCGACGCGGGAGTGCATCTGCACGGCGTAGTCGATGCCGACGCCGAGCATGACGGGCAGGCCCGCGATCGTGACGACCGACAGCGGGATGCCGAGGTAGCCGGCCAGCCCGAAGGCCCAGGCGATGCCGACGAGGACGATGCCGAGGGGCAGGAGGCGCCAGCGGACCCCGAACAGCAGCACGAGGATCACGACCATGATCCCGATGGCGATGGCCGACAGGGTGAACATGCCGCCCCGCAGGTAGTCGTTCAGGTCCTTGAGCAGCGCGGCGGCGCCGGTCGTCGTCGTCTCGGCGTTCTCGAACGGCGCCGACTGCACGACGTCGATCACCCGGTCGGCGGCCGCGCCCTCGACCTCGATCGAGGCGTTGCCGACGAGCCGGGTGATCATCTGCGCGTGGGTCTCGTCGGGGAAGAACGGGCGCAGCGACTTGCGGATCTCGCCCCGGTTGTCGAAGAGCAGGAACTCGACCCACTCGGGGTTGTCGAGCGTGCGGGGTCCCTCGACGGCCTCGATCCGCTCGAGCGTCGTCAGCGAGTCCTCCAGCCGCACCGCCTGGGCGGCGGGGTCGGGGTCGCGCTCGCGGGCGGAGACCAGGGCGAGGCCGGCCGGGCTGCGGGTGACGTCCTCCGGGGCGTCGGGCGGCCCGGTCACGAGCGCCTGGGTGAACTCCAGCGCCGTCAGGGGGCTGATGACCGTCTCGACGCCCTCCTCCGCCCGCAGCGTCTCCTCGACCTCGCGGAGGTGCTCGATGTTCTCCGGGGTGAAGAGGTCGACGACGGTCGTGCCCTCGTCCATCGTGAACAGGCTGACCATCGCCTGGCCACCGAAGAGGTCCTGGTACCGGACGTTGTCGATGTAGGTCTGCTCGTCCTTGTTCAGGTACGACTCCTGGCCGGTCGAGAACTCGAGCCGGGTGATGCCGACCCCGAGGACGAGGGTGATGGCCAGGCCGATCGCGCCGACGAGACCGGCGTGCTTCCCGGAGTAGAGGGCCAGCGCGGCCCAGACGCGTCGCATCCTTCTTCTTCCGTGCCTTCCCTGACGTGACCGCCGGCGCGACAGGGGACGGCACGCCGGCGGGGAGCCACCCGCGGTGGCTCGACGGCTCTCGAGGCCCCGAGGGGGTGGGGGGCGTCCCCGAGGTTAACCACGATCCGTGTCCGGACCGCAGTCCGCCAGGCCGCCCCGGCGGGGTGTCAGGGCGGCGTGATGGCGACGGCGCCGCCGAGGTAGGGGCGCAGCGCCTCGACGACGGCCACCGACCCGTCGGGCTGCCGGTGGGTCTCCAGGTAGGCGGCCACCGTGCGCGGCCAGCCCATGGCGGAGCCGTTGACGGTGTGGGCGACGACCGTGCCCTTCGGCCTGGTGGCCGTGCCGTCGGGCCCGACCTCGGGCGCCGGGCGCACCCGGATGTTGGCCCGGCGGGCCTGGTAGTCGCCGAACCACGACACCGACGAGACCTCGAGCCACTGGTCGACGCCGGGTGCGTAGGCCTCCAGGTCCCAGGTGCGGGCGGCCGAGGCGCCGAGGTCGCCGGCGCACAGGTCGACCACCCGGTACGCCAGCCCGAGGTCGCGCAGCAGGCCCTCGCTGCGGGCCAGCACGTCCTCCTGGCAGGCGATGGCCTGCTCGGCGTCCGCGGCCACGGCCAGCAGCTCGACCTTGTCGAACTCGTGGGCCCGCAGCAGGCCCCGGGTGTCCTTGCCCGCGGCGCCGGCCTCGCGCCGGTAGCACGAGGTGTAGGCGCAGTAGCGGAGCGGCAGGTCGCCGGCGTCGAGGATCTCGTCGCGGTGCAGCGAGGTCAGCGGGACCTCGGCGGTGGGGATGGCCCACAGGTCGTCGCGCTCGACGTGGTAGGCGTCGTCGGCGAACTTCGGCAGGTGCCCGGTCGACACCATCGTCTCGGTGCGGACCAGCGTCGGCGGGCGCACCTCGACGTAGGCGTCGGCGTTGCGGTCGAGGCTGAGCTGCACCATGGCCCGCAGCAGGCGCGCCCCCCAGCCCCGGTACATCACGAACATCGAGCCCGAGATCTTCGCCGCCCGCTCGAAGTCGAACAGCCCGAGCTGCTCGCCGATCTCCCAGTGGGGCACCCGCTGGTGGGGCCCGTAGGCGTCGGGGTCGTAGCCCTCGGTGCGCAGCACGACGTTGTCGGCGTCGCCCGCCCCGTCGGGGGCGTCGTCGCTCGGGGTGTTGGGGACGACCAGCAGCGTCGAGCGGATCTCCTCGGCCAGCCGGTCGGCCTCGGCCGCCAGCTCCTTCTCCCGCTCGCCGAGCGCGCGGGACTCGGCCATGAGGGCCTCGGCCTCGTCCGTGCGGCCCTGGCCCCGCAGGCGCCCGACCTCCTTGGAGAGCGACTTGATGCGGCCCCGCACCTCGTCGCGCTCGGCACCGACCCGCCGGTGCGCCGCGTCGAGCTCGATCACGCGCTTGACCGGGTCGGAGGTGCCCGGGCCGCGCCGGTCGAGCGCGGCGATGACCGCCTCGGGCTCGGTTCGGATGCGCCGCAGGTCGAGCATGGCCATCGAGGCTACCGGTGCGGCCGGCGGCGGCCCGCACGCGATGGGCGCCCACGCCGGGCCACCGGCGGCCCCGCCGGCCGGGGCGGGCCCGGCCCGGCGCTTCGGGTCGCGGCGTCCGCCGGGGTAGCGTCGCTGCCGCCATGGCCGCCGTCGAGGTCGAGTCGCTCACCATCACCTACGGCTCGGTGACCGCGGTCGACGACCTGTCGTTCCGGGCCGACGCCGGCCAGGTCACCTGCGTCCTGGGCCCCAACGGCGCGGGCAAGACCTCGACCATCGAGGCGCTCGAGGGGCTGCGCCGGCCGGCGTCGGGCCGCCTGTCGGTCATCGGCCTCGACCCCCGGCGCGACCGGCGGGCGCTCACCGAGCGCATCGGCGTCATGCTGCAGGAGGGCGGCATCCACCCCGCGGTGCGGGTCGGCGAGGCGCTGCGCCACGCCGCGGCGCTCTACCGCGACCCCCTCGACCCGGGCGACCTCGTCGACCGGCTCGGGCTCGCGGGCCTCGAGCGCCGCACCTACCGCCAGCTGTCGGGCGGCGAGCAGCGCCGGCTGGCCCTCGCCCTCGCGCTCGTCGGCCGGCCCCAGGTCGCCTTCCTCGACGAGCCCACGGCCGGCGTCGACCCCGCCGGCCGGCAGGTGATCCGCCGGGTCGTGTCCGACCTCCGCAACGAGGGCGTCACGGTCGTGCTCACCACCCACGACCTGGACGAGGCCGAGCGCCTCGCCGACCGGGTCGTCATCGTCGTCGGCGGCCGGCTGGTGGCCGAGGGCACGGTCGCCGAGCTGACGACGGCCGGGGCGGGGGACGAGCAGCTCCGGTTCCGGGCGCCGCCCGACATCGACCGGGCCGCGCTGTCCCGGCACCTCGGCGGCGTCGAGGTCGTCGAGGTGGCGCCCGGCGACTACGTCGTCGCCGCTCCGCCCGCGCCGGCGACCGTCGCCGCCCTCACCGCCTGGCTCGCCGAGCACGACCTCCCGCTCGGCGACCTGCGGGCCGGCCGCCAGCGGCTGGAGGACGTCTACCTGCGGCTGACGGGCCAGCCGCCGCCCGCGGCTCCGGACGACGGACCGGACGGACCGGAGGAGGCGCGATGAGGCCGCTGCTCGCCCAGCTACGGCTGGAGCTCGCCCTGACGCTGCGCAACGGCGAGTCGCTGCTGCTGACCATGGGCATCCCGGTGGCGGTGCTCGTCTTCTTCTCGCTCGTCGACGTCCTGCCCATCGAGGGCGACGCCGTCGACTTCCTCGCCCCCGGCACGCTGGCACTGGCGGTCCTGGCGACGGCGTTCACCAACCTGGCCATCGCCACCGGCTTCGACCGCTCCTACGGCGTCCTCAAGCGCCTCGGCGCCACCCCGCTCGGCCGGCCCCGCCTGGTCGCCGCCAAGGCGGTGGCCGTGCTGGCCGTCATCGCCGTGCAGGCCGTCGTGCTGGTGGCGGCGGCGCTCGCGCTGGGCTGGTCGCCGGAGGTGGAGCCGGTCCCGCTCGTCGCCGCCCTGGTGCTGGCCGTCGCCGCGTTCAGCGGCGCGGCCCTGGCGGTCGCCGGGCGCCTGCCCGCGCTCGTGACGCTGGCGGTCGCCAACGCGGTGTTCGTCGGGCTGCTGCTGCTGTCGGGGATGGTGTTCCCTCTCGACGAGCTGCCCTCGGGGCTGCGGGCGGGGGCGCGGGCGCTGCCGTCGACGGCGCTGGCCGAGGCCCTGCGGGGCGCGCTGAGCACCGGCGCCGACGTGCCCGACCGGGTGTGGCCGGTGCTGGCGGTGTGGGCGGTGGCGGCGCCGGCGCTGGCCGTCGGCCTGTTCCGCTGGGACCCCGGCGACTGACCCGCCGGCCCGCCGCCGGATCGGTGGCGCACCGGCGGTCGGTGCCCGGGCGCGCACCGGGGCCGCGTCGCCGCGGCCCCGGCCGGACGGGTCGTGCGCTCAGGTGGTCGGGCCGGTCACATCCCCCGCGGGTAGACGTCGGACCAGTACTCCATCGAGGTGAGCGTGGCCACGAACACGACGATCGCCAGCACCAGACCGAAGGTGAACACCCGGCGGAAGATCGGGTTGTCGTAGCGCAGGTGCATGAACCACCCGCACACGGCGAGGAACTTGGCGATCATCATCGGGAACAGCGTCGCCACGAGGAACGTGGTGCTGGCGTCCTCGATGAAGTAGGTCCCGACCTCGAGCAGGGTGATGATGCCGAGGACGACGGCGATGACGATGTAGTCGCGGTCGGTCGGGTGGGCCTTCTGGTGTGCCTCGTGGTCGTGCTCCGCCGGGCCGGCGGCACCCCGGGGCTCGGTCTGGACGCTCATCGGATGCTCCCCACCATCACGGGATCAGGTAGACGACCGTGAAGATCAGAATCCACACGATGTCGACGAAGTGCCAGTAGAGGCCGAAGATCTCGACCGTCTCCGCCCGCTCGGGGCCGAGGTTGCCGCGCAGCGACATGATGACCAACCCCAGCAGGAAGACGATCCCCACGCTGACGTGCACGCCGTGGAAGCCGGTCAGCGTGTAGAAGGCCGAGCCGAAGATGTTGGTCGTGTAGCCGAGGCCCTCCTTCACGAAGGAGGTGAACTCGTACACCTGGCCGGCGATGAACAGCGCGCCGAGCATGGCGGTGGTCACGAGGAAGGTGCGGCACCGGCGCTCCTCGCCCCGGTGGATCGCCCCCACCGCCATCGCCATCGTCAGCGAGCTGAACAGCAGCACGAAGCTCGAGACCGACGTGAACGGGATGTCGAACACGTCCTCGGGCCCGGGGCCGGTCACCGAGCGGTGCCGCAGCAGCAGGTAGGTGGAGATCAGCGCCCCGAACAGCAGGCAGTCGGAGCCGAGGAACAGCCACATCGCCAGCTTCTCGTTCGAGATGCCGGTGCTGGTCTGGTGGCTCACGACCCCCTTGGGGTGCAGCTCGGGGTCGGCGGGCTGCGCCGTCATCGCGGTGTCACTCATCGGAGGAAGCCTTCTCGTCGGACTCGGGGGCGCCGGCGGTCACGCCGACCGGCACGCGCTCGGCACCGTCGCCGTCGGCGGAC